>JAABUP010000510.1_pt1 | contig 85394 bp, 77 predicted proteins | sample 5559201 | NCBI WGS metagenome assembly JAABUP01 (sample SAMN10711887, study PRJNA513373) | rock metagenome | isolation source: Antarctica rocks | place: Antarctica
GAACAAGGGTTATGGCCAAAGTAGCTGCCGTGACCGTCCTGCAATATACCAATCATTTAAACGGCAAACCACTTAATCATATTAAACATGCGCTTGCCGCTTAATTTTCAATCGCTAAACACGTTATAAATTATATTTTCATAATTATTGTTTCTTTCTGTGTCAGAACTTAATCAGTCCATGGGAAAGCAAATGGGATAATGAGCATTTGGTACATTGCGTCAACGCTTGATTATACATGAATGAGCATTCGAGTAAATCTGTGGGAAAAGCGATGGATCAGGCATGGTTGAAAACAGACAATATTGGTAAATAAACCTTACAGCACCATTACAGTCCGAGCTTACCAGGCAATACGCACAAAGCGATACTTTTATTTTAAAGCAGCGGCCAAATTCCTAAGTATCTGAAATTTAATTGTATTTTCGTCGGTGCAAAAAGCCAAAAGTATTTTTTTGCTATTTATAATGGCGGTTGTATTGTTCTCGTCAATGCAACTAAGGCTTTGCCCTGAAATTCCTGTTATTATCAATGGTCATGTGGTACACGGGTTATGTGCCATAAGGGCTAAAAGCACAAAGCCTACTTTTTGGCCACCAATGGGGTGTAAAAATATTGTCACCCATTATAATGCTTCTGAGGACCATTCAACTGTAATCATAAAGGCACCTCTTAAATACCTTTTGCTGCCCGCGATATTAAATGATTATTCTATCAGTTTATGTTCTGCGAACGCGTATTTTATCAATTACTCACCTCCCCAAAATACTGATCCACCCCAGTTTGCGAACTCGTTACGCGGCCCCCCTTTTCTGGTTTAATTTCCCGTAAAATTTTCACGCCACGCCTTTACTACAAATGTATTGGCAGCTATTTTTTTACCATCCCCATATTTTATTTTAGCGGTACTAAGATGAAACATGTGGTTAATTATTACCTTAATGTTAAAACTTGCATTTAAAAACAAGTACCTGGTACTTGTTATGGCCCTTCTGGTGGGAATCATCAGCCTGGTATCCCTGCAAAAACTGCCTGTAGATATTTTACCTACGTATAAATCATCCGCTGTGCAAATACTTACACTATACCCCGGTATGCCTGCCGAGGTTATGGAAAAAGATATCACCAGCCGACTGGAACGCTGGACCGGGCAGGCTGAAGGTGTCGAGCGCCAGGAAAGTAAAAGTATGATTGGCGTAAGTATCCTGCGGAATTATTACCGGCCGGAGATTGACCCTAATACCGCTATGTCTCAAGCCACATCATTGGCAACTTCGGATATGTATTACCTGCCGCCGGGCACTATCCCCCCAATGGTTATGCCATTTGACCCTACCGCCTCCGTTCCGTTGGCTTTGCTCGCCGTCAGCAGTGACGAGCTTTCAGAAAAAGAGCTTTATGATATCGCTTACTTTCAGTTACGCAATCTGCTTGGTTCTGTGCAGGGCATTATAGCACCAGCGGTATATGGCGGTAAGCTGCGCCGCATTTATATGTATGTATATCCGGAGAAATTGCAGGCTTACGGCCTTTCGCAAACAGATGTGGTGCAGGCGATACAGAAAAACAACGTGATGATCCCTACCGGTGATATTAACATAGGCGCGATCAATTATAGCGTAAATGCAAATGGAATGCTGCCAAAGGTTGATGACTTTAATAACATCATCATTAAATCCGGAAAAAACGGTGCCCCGGTGTTTCTACATGATATTGGGTATGCTAAAGATGCGAGTGCCATACAAACCAATATTGTTCATATCAACGGCAAGCGCCAGGTTTATATACCTATATATAAACGACCCAGAGCTAATACGATTGCCGCTATTGAAGCAGTAAAAGATAAACTCGCTGATTTAAAGACAAGGCTCCCAAAATCAGTACAATTAAATGTGATCCTTGATCAGTCGGACTACGTTCGAAATTCCATCAACGGCCTTATTAAAGAAGGTGTTACCGGCCTGGTTTTAGTTTCGCTTGCCTTGCTGCTTTTTTTGGGTAATTTCCGGTCGGCTTTAATTGTATTTATCAGCATCCCCCTATCGGTGATGTTTACGTTTATTGCCATGTATTTTACCGGCGATACAATCAACAGTATTACGCTTGGCGGCATTGCGCTTGCCATTGGTTTGCTGGTCGATGATTCCATTGTAGTGCTTGAAAACATTGATAAGCACCTAAAAACCGGAAAAACTCCTGAAAAGGCAGCTTTTGATGGCGCCCAGGAGGTTGCTATGCCTGTATTGGTTACGACGCTTACCATATGTATTGTATTTTTCCCGGTTGTTTTTCTTACAGGCATCGCTAAGTTCCTTTTTGCCCCGCTGGCTGTGGTAGTTTGCTTTGCCATGATAGGTTCCCGTATTTTTTCCATGACGCTTGTACCGGTGGCCGCTGCATTTTTGTTTAAACCGGTTGAAAAGCACTCCAAACAGAAAAAAGGTTTCCTACAACGTTTTGAGGGGTGGATACATCGGCTTACATCCAGGTACAGCCGCTTTGTAGGGAGGCTGCTGCCTAAATCATGGTACCTTATAGCCGGCGTTCTTATCATGTTTGCTTTGGCCATCATAGGGTTTGCTCATATCGGCACAGAGTTGTTTCCCAAAATGGATGTAGGGCAGATCTCCATCGATATGCGTATGGAATCGGGTACCCGAATAGAAAATACCGAACAAACAGTAACCACTATTGAACGCTATTTAAAGCAGGAAATAGGCACCGACCTGAAAGTTGCTGTAGCTAACATTGGGGTCCTTAACGACTGGCCGGCTGCCTATACGCCAAACTCCGGTACGCAGGATGCCACAATAGCTATCCAGTTGAATGAGGGGCATAAGGCTACCGCTGGTTATGTCGACCTGCTGAGAAAAGGCCTCAAAGACAAATTCCCTGGTGTCGCATTTATTTTTAATACCGGGGGGATAGTATCGCAGGCCTTAAACTTTGGTTTGCCCTCTCCGATTGATATCCAGGTTACCGGAAACGACCTCCAAAAGTCGAGGAACATAGCAGAAAATATCCGGAGCAAGGTTAACGGTATCTATGGAATTGAAGATTTACGTATCCAGCAGCGGTATGACCATCCTGAACTTAAATTAAATATAGACCGGGTAAAAGCGGCCCAGTTAGGGATAGATGCCAAGGATGTGGTTAAAAACACGGTCTCGGCGTTAAACTCCAGCGTTAACTTTAGTCCGTCTTTTTGGATTGATGACAAAAATGGGAACCATTACTTTGTCGGGGTAACTTATCCAGAAACCGATCTTAACAAAACTGGGGTGCTCGGCAACATCGGCATCACATCTTCATCAGGCTCGCCGATGTCCTTACTTAAAAACGTGGCAACCACTTCCCTAAGCTCCGCACCGATCGAAATAAACCATGTGAATATTCAGCGCGTAACGGACATCTACGCGAATACAGAAGGTCGTGATATCGGGTCAATATCAAAGGAGATCGAAAAACGGCTGGACATCATTCGCAAAACGCTCCCTGAGGGTTATACCATTACTACCCGCGGGGAAGTTGAAAGCATGCACGAATCGTTCAGCAACCTGGGACTTGGCCTTGTACTTGCAATAGTATTGGTGTTCCTGGTCATTGTACCGTTGCTGCGCTCGTTCAAGCTGCCGCTTATCATTATATCGGTTATTCCGTTAGGCCTCATTGGTGTAACAGTAGTCATGCTTTTAACACATACCTACCTTAACATCCAGAGTATGATGGGGATTATTATGATGGCTGGCATCAGCGTCGCCTACAGCAACCTTCTGGTTGATAAAATGAACCATTTACTAAAGGATGGAAAGCCGTTGCTCGATGCTATACACGAGGGCATTGAAAATCGTTTCAGGCCGATCTTGATGACTTCCGTAGTGGCGATACTGGCTTTGCTGCCCATGGCCATAGGTTACGAAACCGGGAGCGAGGCAAATGTTCCGCTGGCGCGGGCTATTATTGGCGGTGTATTGGCCGCCAGTTTCATCACCTTATTCCTCGTGCCCAGCCTTTTTTATTTATTAAGCAAAAAACCACACACAATTATGAAAACCCATCCTGTTCTTATCATAGTCCCATTAATAATATTCCTTTCTTCATGCGAACAAAAACCGGCACCCGCCGAAAAAAATTCCATACCCTCGGTAGAGGTTGTGCAACCGGTAGAACATGCATTTGCCAGCAGCCTGAAGTTAACTGGCAACGCAATGGCTTACCAGCAAACTAAGGTTACTGCCCAGACAAGCGGCTACCTGCAGACTTTGAAAGCCGACATTGGCGATTTTGTCAAAAAGGGGCAGCTTTTAGCGGTATTGAGCAACCCGGAACTACTACAGCAAAAAGAAAGGCTGGCTGCCGACCTTCAGGCAAAAGCGGCAATGAACAGCCGGATGCAAAGTATACTCAACAAAACACCGCAACTTACCACTGCCGCTGACGTGGAAAATGCGAAAGCAGCTTATGACATGGCAAGCGCAAATTACAAGGCGTTAATCATACAAACCGGATTTTTACAGATTCGGGCCCCTTTTGCTGGTGTTATAACCAAAAGGTACGTAAGTGTTGGCGACGTGATCCAAAACGGGCTTAATAGTGCTACAGCCACTGGGTTGTTCGATTTACAAAACCTCGATCCGATCCGCTTAATGGTTGATGTGCCCGAAACCGATGTAGAAACTATCCGTAAAAACAACAAGACATCTGTGCGTTTCGCTGAGTTGAAGGATAAGCAATTTGAATTAACTGTTACGCGCTTGTCCTATGGATTAAGTATGGACAGCAAAACCATGCAGGTCGAAATTGATGTGCCAAACAAAAGTCTAAAAATCAGGCCCGGCATGTATGCCGATGTGAACTTTAACAGTGATGAACAAGGCAGCGTCCTGGCGGTGCCTAGTGCTGCTATCAGCACATCGGGTGGTAAATCATTTATATACCTGGTGAACCATCATATCGTAAAAAAGTTGCCTGTTAAAACCGGGCGGAACGATGTCATGTATACTGAGATAACAACCGTATCGCTAAGTACTACTGATCGGGTGATGATTAAAGGCAAAGAGCTTTGCAGCAACGGTTCAAGGGTAGAAGATAAATTGGTTAATAACGTAAAATAAAGTAACATGAAAAAGTTGACTTATATCGTTATAATGCTGCTATTACAGCTTTTTACAAAAGCTTATGGACAAACCCTTACTCCTATAACCGCAAAAACCGTTTTACAGTTAGCAGGAGCAAACAATTTAACCATTAAAGAATATGAGCTGCGATACCGGCGGGCCCTTGCTGACCAGGTTAATGCAGGCGAATGGTGGCTGTCAACATTAAGAGTAGGTTTCAATACCCATTATCTTACCGGCGCTGCTATGAACACAGATGCCGCTATATTAACCAAACTTAACCAAAACTTTCTGTATAGTTCCTTTGGCTTTTCGGCTGAAGTAGATTTTAATAAGGGCCGCTACGAATATCTTGCGGCAAGGCAAATGACACAGGCAAGCGTTTATGCCAGTGTCGCGGAGCGTAACCAGGTAATATTAAGTGCAATTACAAACTATTATGACCTACAAGCTGCCCAGCTAAGTTTTGAATTTTTAAACCAGCTGGCGCTGCAGGCCGATACACTCAAACAACAGGTTAAAATACAGGTAGACGCAGGATTGAAGTATCAATCTGAGTATTTACTGGCGGCGAGCAACGCGACGCATTATCATATACAGGCACTAGAGGAAAAAGAGTCATGGCAGAAACAAGCAGTTAACCTGGCAACGCTTCTAAACCTTACAGGGAATCCGCAATTATTCAGCGCAGATACAGTTTTTATTCAGCCTCCTAAAAGCCCCGGAACTTATACCACGACCGCCAACTCCTATGCTTCCCGGCCTGAATATAAAAGCCTAAGTGCAGAGTTAAATAGCTATGAGATCACCCGTAAGATCAGTGCCAGCGGTTTTATGTTCCCTAAACTTACGATAGGGACAGATGACGGATTGTTTGGCGCCTTCAGGTATCCGCTGTATAACACCTACCAGCTTAATGCCTCGTTGGTCTGGACGCTCCCACTTGGCCGCCTTTTAAAACATGGAGAACTGCAAAAGCAGGATGCTAGTATTGCCTTACAGCAAAATAAAATGGATGAATTCAAAAACAAGGCTTTTAATGAGACTCAAAATGCCACCCTACAGATTCAATATGCATATCAGCGATTAAAAGCGTCCGATTCGGCTCTAAAAATGGCGGCAGATGCACTATCGCAAAGCCTGCAAAGGCAACAATTAGGCACTGCGAAAGCCTTCGAAGTGCTTCAGGCGCAGCAGATATATCTTCAAATACGATTGGATGCCATAAAATCAACAACCGATTATAATAAGGCATTGTATATGTACATAGTTGCAAACGGAGGAAACCTATAAAGATAACTATAAGCCGGTTGAGCAGTTACTTAAACGGCTTATAGTTTATAAAGTTATTATAGAACATGTTTAGCGATTGGATTGAGAGTAAATAAATTAAAGAAAATGAAGAAAAAAGTCATGCATATCACTGAAAATAAGAGTATGCTTAATAGTGTAAATTCTCACATAAACGCTATTAAACCCATGCATGACTTAACGGTAAATTTCCTGAAAATGCTTCAGATTACCAACACCGCGCTCAAACAAGATATGAACCAGGATGGGAACCTGCACTTTTATCCACGTAAGCCCAAACTTTCCGATGCTGAAATCATTGTACTATCACTATGCCAGGAATGCCTGGGGATCGATAGCGAGAATTGGTTTTTAGCTAAGTTAAAAAGTGACTACCGGAATGATTTCCCTAACCTGATACACATTATCAACTATAACTAACGGCGCAAAAGGCTGACCGCCTGGACAGAACAGGTTAACCGCCGCTTGGCTAAGGTACTTAATGAAGGGAAGACGTATTTATGGTGGACAGTGTGCCTGTTCCGGTATGTAAGCTTGCAAGGGAACAGCAACTTAAAGTTTGCAGGCACGATTTTGAAACAGCACGGATAAGGGATACAGCACTGTTTATAAATAATATTATATTGGGTATAAGCTTTATTTAACAATTGGAATGAATGGAGTTTACCAGGGAATGGAACTTATAAAGGCCAGCGTACATGATGTACATTACCTCAACGAAATCAAATATAGCGGATTAAAGGTGTGTATTACTGGGCGATAAAGGATATTTGTCAACCGAATGGCAACTGGATTTGTTTACCAGTATAAATATTGAATTGCAAACTCCTAAAAGAGCCAATCAAAAGGATTACCAGCCATGGACATGGGTTTTTAAATCGACCCGTAAAAGGATTGAGGTCGTCTTTGCGCAATTATGTGACCAGATGATGCTCAAACGGAATTATGCTAAGATCTTTGAAGGCTTGCTAACAAGAATTATGGCTAAAGTAGCTGCCGTGACTGTTCTGCAATACATTAATCATTTAAACGGCAAACCCCTTAATAACATTAAACATGCACTTGCCGCTTAATTTTCAATCGCTAAACACGTTATAGTTACTTTAATTGAGACGATGTTTTAAGGGTGAACAACTGCCCATCCCTGTGCTTGTCGGATGATGATCTCGCCATTACCGCTCGGCACATAGCTGATAAAAGGGAACAAGGTAGCCGTATCAATATGACGTTCACGGATTGTATTATTGCATTGTGCGAGTATCACACCTTTTTTTTGCAAGGCAAGCAGTGTTTGCTCGTAGGAGTTGGCTTTCTCGTAAACAGCTACGCCATCCCCAAAGGCAACCAGCTCTACTTCCAGTTTTCCTTTTAAACGCACATCTTCCAGTGCATTGTCAATATTGCGCAGCGTACCTTTTATTTTTTTCGGGTCAATGTCATCTAAAAAATAAAGTGCTTTGTAATGTGCCTGGGTAGCTTCTGCTCCTTTAAAATCAGGTTTTGCACTTTGTGCCATAACAGGTTTGATAAATAAAATAGCGGAAAGAATAAATAAGGTTTGAATAAGCTTTTTCATGATAAATGATTTTATTACTGTTGTTTATGATTTGATATTGGTGAGTTCTTTTTGTGCTTCTTTTATCGGCTTAAAAGGGCCGAACTTATGTTGCTTCTCGCTGAACTTGTCCGCATAAGGGCCGAAAGCAAAGTCAATTGGTTTCTTTTTAAGGTCTTTCCAGTCATTATGCTGGTTTTTGTGTGGCCTAGGTTGTGAGTTTACAAAAGCAGCCACATTCCAGGCTTCCTCATTTGTTAACTGCGGGTTTTGATAAGTAGCACCGTAAGGCATATTGTTTTTCACAAATCCGGCAAAGTTGGTAATACGATACATCCCTGCACCATCGTTATAACTAAGCTTTCCCCAAAGTGGCGGATACTGGTAAGACTTTTTATCGGCAGGAAGCTGGCCTTCGCCATTGTTACCGTGGCAGCTTTGGCACTTTTGAATAAACACGGCTTTACCTTTTGCAGGATCGGCAGCAACATCCATAAAAGCAAGTTTCTCAGTTGCAGAGCCGAAGAGCTTTTGTTTCTTCTTTACTTCTTTACCGATCCACTTCATATAAGCCAGTATTGACTGAACTTCTTTGGAAGAAGTATCCGGTACTTTTCCTGCCAGGCTGCGCTCAAAACATTCGGCAATACGTTCCGAAGCTGGTTCTACTTTCCCACTCCTGCCACTCATTTTTGGATAGCTGGCGATAAAGCTGGCATAATTATTCCCAAAAAGCCTGGTGCCTGCATCAAGGTGGCAATTCTGGCAGTTCATACCGTTCGTGATTTGGGCAATGCTTCCTTTAGGGCCGAAATAATTTGCCGTGTGTGCAAGCAGTTCTTTTCCGTACCGGATCATATCACCTTGTTTTCCTGCCGGGATTGAAGCTTCGTCTGGTGCTTTCCAGGCATCCGCAGGAATACTTCGCGCGCTGCTTCCTGATGATACGACACTATTTTTTGAAGCAGCAGTATTTATAACTACATTGTTTGCAGTTGGAAGAACGTTTTGGGTGGATGATCCGCGGTCAAAAAAGATGGATACAATAAAGACCAGGATGCAGGCAACCGAAATCAGCGAAACATAAACCGTGTATCCCGTTACTTTTACCAATGCTTTGATAACTTCTTTTTCCTGTTCCGGACTGTTCATAACGGTAATTGTTTGGGTGATTTGATACCTCAAAGATAGACCGGGTTAACTGTGCATTTAGATCATATATGTTGATCTATCATTACCAAAAGTTATCAGGTCAAAGGTTAGGCAGCAGGTACCACAACAGCAGCAGGCTGATTAAAACAATTGCAACAGTGAGTAACAGAGAAAGCAGGAAAGACGGATAATATGCTTTGTTTAGCAACTGTTTTTCTATGTAGCGATATCGCAAATAACTTAATAAAGCAAGCAAAGCACCTATTGCAACCAAAGCAATGCCAATAGTCGTAGAAAAACCTTTGCCGGGCAGTATTGCTTTACCTGCCAAAACGATGGACAATTGTTTGATAAACAGGGAAAATTTAACGACCACAAAACCGAAACCCATTAAAGCAATACTGGTACGGACCCAGGCTAAAAAAGTACGTTCGTTTGCTAAATGATCACTTGGGTTGATGGTAGGTTTACCAGAATATGGTTGTTCTTCCATTAAAAATACATCATGAATAAGGAACGGAAATGATAAATTAATTGTGTTGATTAAATCAACCCTTTAACCTAAGGTACTTAATTGCAAATAAAAGGTTTGTTCGCTTAATCTCCGTATTCTCTTCAAACTCTATTGACAATCTGTTTATTTAATTTTATCCCCTTCAGCAATATTATCGCTTGCGTTGGTCACAATCTTTTCATTAGCTTTTAAATCACCAAAAACTTCTGTAGAATCATGGCTGGCCAAGCCTTCTTTTACATCTATTAAATGCGCTTTGCCCTCGCGCAGGGCTACTACATATTTATGTTCTGTGGAACGCACAATAGCAGCAGCCGGTATCAGTAAAGATTTAGCCCCGGACAGCATAGGGATCCGGGCCTCGGCATACATCCCGGTTTTAAGCTGGCTGTTGGCATTTAAAACATCAATTTCAATTGCTTCTGAACGCATACTGCCTAAAGCATTTGCCGAACGGCTGATTTTTGCCGTATGTGATTGACCAGGCATTGCATTGAAAGTAAAAGTAACGGGCTTGCTTAAATCTACTTTATCTACATAATCTTCGGGTATGTAAACTTCCAACCTTAGTTTCCTGATGTCCTGCAAAACAAGCATTGGCTGATCGGTTGCTTTACCGGGGGCTACCAGTGCCCCGGGCGAAACATTACGCTGTACGATCATTCCATCAAAAGGCGCAGAAATGTTTAAGTAACCTTGCATGGTGCGAACTGAAGCAACATTAGAACGTTCTGAGTTGGCAACAGCTTCGTCAGCTTTCATTCTGGATTGGGCATTGTCCAGGTCAAGCGGGGAAACCGAACCAGGCTCACGCGATGCTTCTTTTAACCGCTGATATTTCTCTTTACTTGCAACGGCCGTTTCCTGAACTTGTAAATAGCGGGAATTGGCTGCCTGGTATTGCGATTGCATTTCGGGTGCTTCCAGCGTAATTAACAACTGGCCTTTTTTTACGATAGAACCGCGGTCAACATAAAGCTGTTTGACAAATCCATTCACCTTTGGAAACAGGTTCACTTCGTTAAAAGGCTTTAACTGGCCGGGCAGCCGGGCACTGGTAGATAAAGCTTTTTCGGTTACCATACCAATCTGGTATTGTGATTTTTTACTTTCGTCTTTTTTGACCAGGTCAACAGGTTTTTGGTTGCCGGAGCATGACCACAAAAAAGTGCTGATAAAAGAAGCACTAATAAGAATTTTATATTTCATGATTTAATAAGCGTTAATTGTTTGGGGTTCGATTTCTTCTTCCGGCATTAAAGCAGGGGATTCAAAAGTGGTTTTATCTTGTACCCAGGCAAACACCAGCGGTAAAATAAACAAGGCTGCCAGTGTTGAAGCCAGCAGACCGCCAATTACGGCGCGGCCAAGCGGGGCAGATTGTTCGCCGGCCTCACCCATACCGGATGCCATTGGTATCATACCGGCAATCATGGCCAAACTGGTCATTAATATTGGCCGTAAACGAATGGCTGCACTGGTTATAGAAGCTTTAGTAGCGTTGCGGTAATCTATCCGAAGCTTTTCGGCATTGGTTACAATTAAAATAGCGTTGGCTACCGATACCCCGACAGACATGATCATGCCCATATAAGATTGTAAGTTTAACGTTGAACCCGTTAAAATCAGCATTAACAGTGAACCTAATATTACCGCGGGTATGGTTGATAATACGGTTAGTGATACTTTAAAAGACTGATAATTTGCCGCCAATAACAAAAAGATGACCAATACGGCAAACAACAATCCATTTTGCAAACTGCTTAGCGTTTCGGTCAACAGGCTCGACATACCTTTCATTTCTACAACCACACCTTTATCCGGCTGGCCTAAGCTTTTCATGGCTTTTTGTACATCTGCTGTGGCACTACCCAAATCCCTCTTATAAATATTAGCACCTACTGTTAAAAACCGCCGCGGCCCGGTCCGGTCATATTCGCCCGGAACATATTTAGTGTTAAAAGAAGCAATATCACCTAAAACAGGGCTGCTTTGTCCTTTCAGTAAGGGTATCTCTTTCAACTCATCCATCGTATTCATCACATATTCAGGCACCTGAACTTGTACCTGATACGTGTAAGCCTTGTCTTCATCAAGCCATTGGTTTTTTTCCGTGAAGCGGCTGGAAGAGGTGCTTGCCGTTACAGAACGTGCAATATCATTTACATTAAGGCCGAGTTGTGCCGCTTTTAAACGGTCGATAGTAATGGTAATTACCGGAAACTTTAAGGGTTGTACAATTTGAACATCGCGCAAATAACTGATCTGCTTCAACTTTCCAACTAAGCGGTTGGCATAGTTTTCAATCTGGGGAACAGTTTTTCCTGCAATCCTAACTTCGATAGGTGTAGCTGCGCCCTGGCTCATGATTTTCTCCGTCATGTCGATGGGTTCAAAGCTTACCTTTAAATCAGGAAGTTTATAAGCAATGTTCTTACGGAGCACGTCTTTAAGTTCATCCATATTAACTTTGTAATCCTGATCAAGGTTAACCTGTAATACTGCTTCGTGAGTTCCGGTGTTAAAAACATATAAATTACTTACGCCGTAGCTGCTGGGGATTAAACCTACATAACCGGATGTAATGGCTACATGATGGTTAACGGTACTGTCAATAATATTTAGTACCTGTTTCAGCTTATCTTCAGTCCGCTCTAACCGTGTACCTTCCGGTTCTTTTATGCGGATCTGAAACTGCCCGTTATTTATTTTAGGCATCATATCTTTACCTATGTAAACGAAGCATAGACCGGCCAGGATAATTACACTCACTAAATAGACAAGTACAATAAGCTTTTTTTGAGGCATCCATCTTTTAAGAACAGCAGTAAACCTGACCTTTACCTTTTCAAAGAAATCGTTCTTTTCGGGTTCTTCATTTTCTTTGTTCGAATGCATTTCTATCTGGCTTCGTTCTTGTTTATCCAAGCTTTCGCCGGCATGAGAATGGATATGGCCATGATCATAATGCTGGTATTGTTCAGCTTTAATCAGCCAGTTGCTTAAAATAGGTACACCTGTTTGGGCAAGGATGTAAGACACGATCATGGTTAAACCGATAGACAAGGACAGCGGCAAAAACATGGCTTTGGGCACACCAGTCATCATAAAAGAAGGTGCAAAAACAGCAAGGATACATAATAAAATAAGCAGCAAAGGGAATGAAATTTCTTCGCAGGCATCATAAATGGCCTTTCGCTTTGATTTACCCATTTCTAAATGCTGATGTATATTTTCAATGGTTACCGTAGCCTGATCAACTAAAATACCAATAGCCAAAGCCAGTCCGCTCAAGGTCATTATATTAATAGTTTGTCCGAACAAGCTCAGTAACAGCACACCAATCAGGATGGAAACCGGGATCGTAATTACCACAATCAGACTGCTTCGCCAATCACGTAAAAACAATAAAACCATTAAACCTGTAAGTATTGCACCTAAGCCGCCTTCTGTCATCAAACTTTTTACTGCATTCACCACAAATACCGATTGGTCAAACTCATAACTGATCTTTACATCATCAGGTAACAGGCTTTGCATTTCGGGCAATTTACTTTTCAGGTTTTGCACTACCGACCAGGTAGAAGCATCGGCCGTTTTAACAGCCGGAATATAAACAGACCGCTTGCCATTGATCAAAGCATAATCAACAGTAATATCTGCACCATCGGTTACCCTGGCTATATCTTTTACGGTTACCACAACCCCGTTTTTTGTCAATACAGGAATAGACCCGAATTCATCTACTTTTTGAACAAGCGAATTAGTGGTTGTGATGAACATGGTATTATCTATCCGTAAATTTCCGGAAGGCGACATGACATTGAACTTTGACAGCGCATCAACTACTTCATCAGGCGTGAGATTATAACTGCGCAGTTTTGCCGGATCTACACTAATAATAATAGAGCGTGAGTTGGCCCCAAACGGTGGCGGTGCAGATAAACCGGGTATAGTGGAAAACATAGGCCGTATTTTGGTTGCGGCCAAATCATAAATATCTTTTAAGCTGCGCGAAGGACTGGAGAATACAAGCTGCCCGACTGGAAGAGAAGAAGCATCAAACCGTACTACCTGCGGCGGTAAAGCACCCGGCGGAAAAAACTTCATGGCCCGGTTTACCTGTAAAGCTACCTGCGCAGAAGCTTCGGCCATATTGGTGCTTTCATAAAAGCTGAGCTTAAGCATAGTTAAGCCCTGAATATTTTTACTGGTAATACTTTTTACGCCATTTACATATAAAAACTGGTCTTGTAAACGGGTAGAAAAAAAGCCTTCCATTTGCTGCGGAGACATTCCGCCATAGGATTCGATGACATAAATAGTAGGCAGGTTAAGCTGCGGAAATATATCGATCGGGATTTTTACTGCGCTTAGCACTGCAAATATCAAAAGGCTTAGCGTGATCACAACTGTTGTGATCGGCCTTTTCAGTGCGGAGGTTACCATTGACATGGTTATGGATTTAAAAGGTTTAAAACACTATTGACTTGATTGTCGGTTATGGCTTTTTGGAACAAAGCATTGGCATAATCATATTTGGCCTGTGCATAATCTGTTTCGGCCCGGTACAGGATATTGATGGCAGCATTCAGCACAATAATATCCGTCAGGCCGCTTTTGTATAAACTTAGGTTTTGCCGGTAACTGGCATTCGCCGCTTTCAATTGGTTAGGGATTTCCTGCAAGCGTTGCTGCGCTGTGTTGAGTTCTACATCTGCTTGGTTAGCACTAATTGCCAACAAAGATTTCTGCTCGTCCAGTTGTTTCAAAGCATAATTGGTAGCTGCTTTTTGCGTATTTAACTTTAAGTGCCGCCGCCGCAAATCAAACAGGTTATAAGAAATGCCTAAACCCACCAGGTAATTTCCCCGCTGAAAGTCCAGTCCGCTGTTTAAACTGTTAAACCGGTCGTTTGCATCAACACTTGAACCTCTTCCCCAGGCTGCTGCTTCCAGTAATATTTTAGGGTTATATTGCTTTTTTACCAGTTCTTCCCTTTGAATATTGTTGTTATATACCGAACGATAATAATTAATCAGCGGATGGTTGCTGGTATCAGCATTTAAAACAGGGACCCTTGCAGCAGCAATCAACTTCTGTTCAATAGCTGTATCAGGAACAATACTTTGATAAGGCAGACTGCTTATTGCCGCCAACTGTAGCTGCACCTGTTTTAACTGGTTATTAAGTTCAATATAATTGAGCCGCGCTTTAGAAAGTTCAGCTTCGGCAGTACTGGTATCCACTCCGGGGCGCACGCCACTTTTGGCAAGCGAACGAATGGACCGTGTAATTTCCTGGTTACGCGTAATATTTCTTACTTGAATGTTCAGGTAATCCTGTAGCCTTAACAGTTCCAGGTAGTTGCTGATTGTAAAGCTGATCAGTTGGTATTTGGATTGGGCATACTGGTTTTGTTCCACCCTAATGTCAGAGTTGGCAACTTTATTTGCTGCACGGTAAGCACCAAAATTATATATCTCCCAATCAAAAGCAGCAATACCTAAATTAACAGTTGCCGATGTTGTATTGCTTTGATCGCGTACGCCGCGTGAGTTGGACGGAATGATACCAAAACCAAAATAAGGCCCAGCCACATTGTTATTGGTGCCAATATCAGCTTGGTAGTTTAAACGCAAATTAGGCAAACTGTTGTTTCGCACTTCAACGGCTTGTGCCTGCCTGATCAGGATTGCAGCCGAATCTGTAAGTAACGATGGCGCTTTTCCGTTCACCAGGTTTAAAAGTTGCTTGAGTGTAATGGGTGGTTGTGTTTGCTGGGCAAATAATTGCGGTGTTACTAAAAATAGCAACGGAAGCAAGATGCACCAGACTTTTTTAAAGCCCGACATTGGCAAAATAAATTAGATGTGAAAAATATTATTTTAACTTAAAAGGCTCTTTTAATCATTAAAAAGCCTGAAAAACAATTTTAAATCAAATAATTAGTTGACCTGTCAACAAGTAAATGTGAGAATTATTATAAAAGCTTTTTACAAGCGGACGTTGAATAGCTTTTACAACATTTAATAGCGGAAACAGTAAACCCAGCAAACCTAAAATGGTAACCATTAGCTTTGCAGGAGGATGGTTAAGCTGAAAAGATACAATAGATTTTTTTACGCTTGCTTCTTCCAGATATTCCGGTTTTCTTTTAGCAAAAACCTTTACCAGCAGCGACGTGTGTTTTGTAGAAGTTGAAAGGGGCTGTTTTATTTCAAAACCCAAAAAAGGCTTTGCAATAAAAAACAATGCAGCTAAAATAAATAAAGAATAAATTAACTTTAGCTTAAGCATTTGTAAAAAACAGGTACTTTATTAACAAAGTAATATTAATAAACAAAGTTGTTAAATATTGTGATAAATTTAAAGGAGTAACGCAATTGTTGCAGTTATTTAATAGCAATGGAAAATTATCATAATAACTGCCCATGGCATAACCGCATGTCGGTTTTTGTTCCTTAAAACCTGTTTAAATTTTATTCGGCTTATCGTCTATGCTTCTTTTACCGTATAAAAATCATGAAATTCTCGTGCTTTTTGAATCGATATAAAAATTCAAACACAGGATTTATAGGCATAAAAGAAGCACTATAAATTTTATGATAAATTTTAAACGGGCTCTAATGCATGAAAAGGGCGGACATAAAAAGTATCATCAGAAGAAAGTACCGGCTCCGATCATTTTTATCCTACCCGAAAACCACCTTTGCAGCTTGCAGGCTGGTCCAGAAATGGGTGCCGGGCCTTGCCTAAACCAAAACAAAGGAAGGCTGGCCATAGCGGCCTTTAAACAAAAGCAGGGTAAAACTGATCATCTTTGATTTAGTACAACAGGCAAAGAAGGCAGTCGGCACTATAGACATCTAACACCATTACAGTATGAAAAATTATTAACAAATAACCGGACCGTTGCCCAACGACTCATACAATCAAATATTGCAATTTCAAAGTGCGTATCCCCAAAGATCAGGCTAAAAACCACCAATAAAATACTTTAAATAACTGTTTTTACAAACGCTTACACAGCATTTAATGCTCCCGCTTGCAGGTTAATTCCCTGGCTGGATTGCCACGGGAACCATATCCAATCAGGAGGGAGAGAGTTAAGGAAATCTTGGCGAAAGCTGATATGAAATCCATAGTAATTCTGAATAAAATTTGTGACATGTGTTAAAATTATAAGCTTTTTAATCCCTGCTTCCATACAAAAGTGCCAACAGAACCCGTGTTTAACTGAACAATTGCTTTCTTGCCTTTATAACTGATATTAAATGTTTGAACAGCAGAACCATTGTTGATTACAATTAGTACAATTTTATGATCAGGCGTTTTAAAAGCAACGTTTGGTAGTCCGTTGATAAGGTTAGAAGCAATACGAACAGAGCCTGGCCTTACAAATTTGGCTGCATGGGCAACTACATAATAAGCCGGATTTCGTTTAACACTGTCCTGATCAATCGTGATACCGCCCATACACTTATCGCAACCGCCACGGTCTGTATGCGGATTACTTTTTGGATCAGCAGCCAAATTCCACTCAATTACGTTCCGGCTCCAGTTTCTTGTAGCACCAATAGTGAGTTTAGTGATATGATCTGCCAAGTCTCGTTTAAAATTACCGGGTGCGCCCATCCACTGCTCCGTAAAATATAAGGCTTTATCAGGATGTGCATCATGAACTGTAGATAAAGCTTCAATTTTGCCGGCATATAAATGGAAGGCTGAACCATTTATATATTTTTTGGCATCCGCATCGTTTAGTATCGATATTGGATACTCAGGTTTATCAGCATTGTGATCGTAAATAATAATTTTGGTATTGATTTTAGCCGCTTTAAAGGCTGGGCCTAAATTAGTTTTGATAAACTTAGCCTGATCCGGGGCAAGCATCAACATACTTGGATTGTTACCCGGATGCAATGGTTCATTTTGAGCTGTAATTGCATCAATAGTAATACCTTGAGCTTTCATCGCCTGGATATATTTAACTAAATATTTAGCATAAACATCAAAGTATTCGGGCAGCAGGCTGCCTCCACGGGTATCATGGGCAGTTTTCATCCAGGTTGGGGGCGACCAGGACGTAGCCAAAATTTTTATGGTAGGATTAATGGCTAAAATTTCTTTCAGCACCGGTACTACATCTTTTTTATCAGGCCCTAAATCAAATTTAGACAAGCTTAAATCTGTTTCTCCATTAGGCAAATCATCATAAGAAAAAACATATTCATTCAAATCAGAAGCACCAATAGTTAAACGCAGATAGCTCATACCAATATTCTTATCGTTAGTAGCAAATAGTTCGTTTAACAGTGCTGCTCGTTTAGCCGGGGACATTTTGATAATCAGCTGCGCACTTCCTCCTGTTAATGCAAACCCAAAACCATCAATTGACTGATACGGTTTTTGATCGTCAATCTCTATGATGGAATCCTGACTTGTAGCTTTTTTAAAAACCAGAGCTTGTTTTTGTTTTTCAAATAACGAAGTTTGGTCAGCATTAGTTAACCAAACTTCGGCAGTACCTTTTTTTTGGCTGTAAGATGAACTTGCCAAGATTAGCATTACTGCTGTTAAAAATTTTTGTTTCATTCCTATCTAATTGATTATTAAAGTAATTATAGAATACGGAAGGCTGCTTGTAGTTGCGGTTTTACCCTTAACCCATAAAGAATATGGCATTTTAACATCCGTAGCATTCATAACCACTACTGCAATTTTACTATTAGGATTAAGGTAGGCAGTAGTTAACAATTTATCCCTGCTGGCAGAACTGATGATCTGTTTAGCACCCGTTTTTATATATTTAAAGTGAGTTCGGTTTAAACTGCTAAAAGTAAATTGATTGTCATTGTTTCAAAGACGATATTCAAGGACGGTTTTTTTAGGAAAGAAAGCGTTAGCACAAAATGTGCTTATCGTGTTCGCCATGAAGTTATTGACAGACCGACGCCCGGTATGCTGTAGCTTATAGGTGTTTTTTAATCCATCGTTCATATAGTCAATTATCGCTCTTTTTTTAGCACGGCCTTGTCTGCCTGTGAAATATTAGAGCCTGTTTAAATTTATAAAAGAAAAAATGCAATGCTTCTTTTACCCTATAAAAATTGGTGCAAACACTAATTTTTATAAACCAAAACCAAATACTTGTCATTTTTTAGGTGATAAAAGAAGCATAGAAAACATGTTGAACAAATTTTAAACAGGCCCTTAAAGTGCTTCATGTTTTTGCGTGGTTTGGTAATCATCTGTATGCCATTTCCCCATAACAGATCAGCCAAAGCTTTTGATATATACCCCTTGTCGCCGAACAACTTGCCTATCGTCTACGCTTTAGTATCCCCCAATTTTTTTTACCGTATCGCTTGAACTTACAGATACATAAGCAGTGCCATTGCCCACCAAAGACACAACATTGCGGCTGTAAATATTAGTTTTATATTCATTTAGACTTTTGATTTCCGGATTAAAGACCTGAACTTTAAACTTGGTTGCTTACCAAATATAAGTTGCCACAGCTCCACCAGCCAGTGTTGCGGCTGCTACTTTATTGTTAAACTTTATGTTAAAGGTTTGATATGAACTTGTATTGTTCAGAACAATCAATACTTTACTGCCATCCGTATTTTTAAAGGCTACATTGGGAAGTGTATTGGAATCATCCGAAGCTATTCGGACTGCACCTGGCCTTACAAACTTCGACGCATGGGCAATAATGTAATAAGATACATTCCTTGAAATAGTAGATCCGATAGTAACTGCACCTAAACAATTTTTACAACCACCATCAGTATGTGGCCCTAAGTTTGGATCGGATGCAAAGTTTGGACTTGCAACAATAAAATGGACATTAAGTTAAGCTGCAATAATTTGTTTATTTATATAAAATCCAATATATTTTTACAATTAAATAAAAAAGATGTATATTGGTGCTATGAGCAAAGTAGCATTAAAAATAGAGAACTACACATCTGCGGAATTACGGTCCTTATTGAGAAAAGATGAGAAGTACCAGCAGGCCATCCGTTTATATGCCTGTTACCAGGTTTCGTTGGGTAAACGTCCCCAGGAATTAGAGTCTATTTACGAGACATCTTTTAAGTCGATCTGCAACTGGGTTAACCGATTGAATGAAGGTGGTGTTGAAGCCTTGACCGATAAAGTAAAGCCCGGCAGGAACAACCGTCTTAGCGCTGTTGAATTGCAATCTATAAAAAATGTTTTGCTAAATGAGCAGCCTGATACCTATGGGTTCAATAGCGCGACCTGGACAGGTCCTTTATTGATTGAATGGGTCAAACGGGAATATCAGGTTACGTACAAGAAAGCGCAGATCTACAACATTCTTAAGAAATTAGGCTTAACCTTTCAAAAAGGGAAAGGCATCTATCCGGAAGCGGAAGACAGAGAGGAAAAGGTAGAGGCTTTAAAAAAAACTCCAGGAGTCAAGGGAGAATAATACGGTGATTGTATTTCAGGATGAGGCCAGCTTATCTAATACAGCAACGGTTTCCTATAGGTGGGCTGAAAAGGGCAAACAACCGAAGATCAATCAAAAACAACGGAAAAGAGAAAGAAAGACCTTGTTTGGCTGTATTGAACCTGAAACCGGAATTGTGGTTACCGCCAAAGCAGATAAGGGTAACACCATTAGTTTTTTCAGCTTCCTATTACTGGTGACCAAATTCTATAGCGGACAAAAAGTGATCATGGTTCTTGATAACGTGCCTTACCATCATGCCAAAAGGCTTAAACCAATATTGGAGCGATATAGACACAAAATAGAGTTAGTATATCTTCCACCATACTCACCCGATCTAAATCCGATTGAAAGGGTTTGGTGGTATATGAGAAAAAAGATTGCACACAACCGGTACGTTCAAAACCTGCAAGACAGAATTAACAGTTTTGATATATTTATCCAGGCTTTTAAGGCTGAAAATGACCTCGGCAAGAATTTAGCTAAATTAATCGTAAATATTTAGTGTACTTTATATAAGTTTCTTCCAAATTCCTCCGGGGACATATACCCCAAGGCTGAATGTAACCTTTTACGGTTGTACCACGTCTCTATATCCAAACACCATTTCTAAAATAAAACAAATGTTCAGGCTGTAGTATCCGGGTACCCCTGTAAGCAACCACTCCACATCCAGCATAATCAAAATTTTAATAAGGAAACCAAGGAAAATAACACCATGGCCTAATACAAAAAACCTTGCTGCACGGTAACCTTTGTACCAGGTGTAAATACCTACATAAAATGCTACCGCCAAAGGTATTGCCTCAATAAACCTGTATTCAAAAAGCTGTTTATCAATTACGGCACATACCAGAAAATAAGCTATTCTAACGCCTATTAGAACATTGATGATTTTAAGGAATCTGAGAGATGTAGTTTTTAAATCTAATAGCTTGCTTGTAAAAAGCAAGGCAAATATGCCAAGGCAAAACAGCGCTATTCCATAAGCATAACGGTTCCAGTAAGGCAAATCGGGCCAAAAATACTGATAAGCTAATCCGTCAATACATAACTGATAAAAGCCAACGCTAATAATATAGAGTATATAATACAGATATTGCTTTTGTTTTATGGCAAGCAACATCAGGAAATTATAGAATGCAAATACGACAATCATTCCATAAAATATACCAAAAAGGATATATTCATCTACAGCGTAACTTAAAAACCGGTTTACCGAGCGGAGGACAACAATGATATTTGCGGTTTCATGTGATTTTATCCGAAAGTATAGGATCTGACTTTGATTAGGCGATACTTTTAAATTAACTGCAAAATTCTTGTGCTTGTAAATCCTGTTGTTAAAACTATATTTTGAACTTAACTGAAGTATAATGCCCTAAGGTATCCGGCATATAGGTAGAGATTTCATCGATTGTTTGATCAAAAAACTCCAGCACCCAGTTTTTAATGGTTTTTGGTGGAGATATGACCTTTATCCTGTACCAGTAGGCAGATTGAAGATGATAATTTTGCGGTGTAGAATATTTACCCGGTACAAATTTATGGACATTTTGTTCCGAGTTAACTTGGTCGAAGGAAAGGCTTCCTTTCGGGTCTTCTAAATATTCAATTTCTGAGTATCCAAAAATATGTTGTTCTGTGTTGTCCCTAATAAAAACCGGACGTTGTGCCTTCAATATTAACGGAAGGAAGCTACAGATACAAAAAAGTAATAGCTTTTTACTCATGCTTTGTTAAAAACGATCTGGAATAGGAACGGTAATAATTGGAATCCATAAATTTAGTGAGTGAGCAACCTTTCAACAACTGATTTTTTAAATGTCGAATTTTTTAAACTTGTCGTTTTAGTTATTGTGGGGTTTTTAATAAACACTACGTCGGTCCAATCGTAAAATAATAAGGCACTGCCCGAATTAACAGAAGGAATAAAGATAGGAACAATTTTTTGCAGGTTATGCCTCCTTTTTAATAGCGCAGACTTAGAAGCAAACCCGATTTTACAAATACATAAGCCTTACTAATCAATCACCAGTTAATCGTTTGCCATTAACCTGAGTTCGATTAATTAGAAAGCTATAATTTGATTAGAAGGGGCAGTTTGATAAGAGACTGAAGGTTTTTTAGGGATAAAAGAATAGGCAATTAAACCGGCAACGATATTTGTGATAAAATTAGCGAAAGACCTATGCCTTTCCAGGATGAAAGGCCCGGTAGTTTTATCAAAACATTTACAAAATTCATCCACAAGACAGAAAATATCGCTAATTTTATGTCAGTCAATCATAAGGAATGTATCTAAATATATGAATGTCAGATACTTAAATATACTTATATCTTTTATGATTGACAAATTCTATAACGATTTATTAATCGAACTTAGGTGATTAGCTATTCGGTGACCTAAAACTAACTGATCTAAACAGGTCACCGAATAGGTCACCGAATGAATCATAAATCTTAGTCTGAAACGGGCATTTTTTTTATGCCAAAAACGCCTAAATCATCGATTTAAGCGTTTTTAAAGGTTTTTGATGCCCTTTTAGCGGAATGGACGGGACTCGAACCTGAGTTGTAACTTGCTATTTATCAGTTACTTATGAGCCAACTTTCTTTAGTGCTATACGATTAACGCTACAGCCTAAAATAGCACTTATCTACCTAGTGTTATTACAAATTTTTTTGTTTGCCAACATTTAATGTTACATATGATAGTCAAATCACTGCTTTTCATTTCAAATATAAAATTAAAATAACTATGAAATGATAATAACGTAAATTTATTAGAGCCTGTTTAAATTTTATTCAAATTTTTTTAGGCAATGATATAGAAGTTTACACTAAATTAAGATTTTAATTTATTTTTATGAGGGGTTGATTTCAAAAGGTTCGCTTTTCATCTTTGCCTCAAAATGCTTTACGAAAGTTGAAGAAAATTCATTTGGATAAACAGTTATCATAATAGATTGAGTAACTGTTTTTAACAATTCTGATAATTGATTTTTGTTTAGACAGTTTGTAATCTTTAGATTTCCAAGAATATCAACTTCTAGATAAAAATCTTCGACTGGTTTGATATTGTCTTTAGCTAATGGAGTTTCATGATAAACTGTTAAATATCCAGCGTTTGTATTATTTGATACTATTTTTGGTACTATAAAAAACTTTCCACCTAAATAGCGGAAGAATAATTTTTCATTTAGTAATTCTACATCAGATATTTTTTCATTTTTGATATCGATAAGTTGGTATAAAACATTAGAAAGAACTTTATTAATCATGTAAGATTTCAGTTTAATCATTAAGCAATTTAGTGGTAAAGTTAATTCTTCTATTAATCTTTTAAGTAATTTTTTCAAACTATAAAATACGTGTTTAACGATTGAAAAATTAAGTGGCAAGAGCATGTTTAATGTGATTTAGTGGTTTGCCGTTTAAATGGTTTATATATTGTAGCACGGTTACAGCAGCTACTTTAGCCATAATTCTCGTCCTCAATCCAACAAAGGTTTTTGCATAGTTACGTTTAAGCATCATTTGATCACATAATTGAGCAAACACAACTTCAATCCTTTTACGGGTAGATTTGAAAACGAAGGGCCATGGCCGATAATCTTTTTGGTTAGCCCTTTTAGGTGTTTCAAGTTTAATACCAGCACTGGTAAACAGATCCAATTGCCATTCAGTTGATAAATACCCCTTATCGCCCAGCAACGTGCAAGAACTGATACCGCCATATTTAACCTCATTAAGATAATGTACATCATGTACACTGGCCTTGGTAATCTCCATTCCCTGGTAAACACCATTCATTCCAATTGTTAAATGAATCCTATCGCTAGTTTAGAATTTGCAGGTAAAAAGATAGGTAAAGAGATGGTATGCGCCTGGTATGATTCTCCATTTGCTGGTTCAAACCTACTTTCGGTAGCCAGGAACAATACGAGGGCTGATTTTCTTTATATCCTAATTTATGTAGGCTTGATCCTGCTTTATTCTTATCTCCAAATGCAGCAGGAGAAACGGATCTTCTTAAACGAACTCTTACGGCTTAACCTTTTGCTGGCACTCCTGGCAGGATTATTCGATGTGGTCGAAAACGTGTTGCTTCTTTATAACTTCCGGCATGTCAACGATTCGGGGATTTACATAAGTACAATGATTTTAAGTTCCCTGAAATTTTCATTGCTTGGCTGGACCGTTTTGGTCTGGATAATTTCTGTTATACGTTCAAATAAGTTTCATCGAAAAGAATTTAACTAACCTTGCTATGCAAATAAGTATGAAAATCTTAATTTCTGCCAGCTACAAGCAACCGCAAAAACGGGCGATACTCTCGTTTTATTAACTTAGTAGTCTAATTAATTAGCACCACTTTAATCCGCATAATTATCAAAGTAGTTTTTCTAAAATCTTATAATTGAACTCCGATCAGATGTACTAAGGTATACTTGATGTAAACCTCAAACCAAAAAGCGCACCTTAATAGTAAATTATGACTACGCAAGACTCTATCAAACCCTCTCATCTAACTTGGAATTACAAAATGAGTATTACTCTTGGAATGGCTATATTATATGCGATTATTCTAATTGGTTGCGCTATCCATTATGAAACAGACGTGTCCGTCTCTCTCATGTTGGGTACGACTGCTTGCCTATTTGGGTGGCTCGTTGCAATAATCAGTACTCCATATGACGATGATGACAAAGGGAAGATAGCTAACTTCTCAAAGTTAGTCGGAACATTTTATCCGGCTATATATTGAGTAAGTTAGACAAATTACTTACCAAAATTCTTGATCCAGATAAAATATTAGACAACTTCGATCAAGTAATAGGCTTACGAACGTTATTTTTCACTTCCTTTTTTTTGATGTCTTTTATCGTCACTTATGTATTCCGAATGTATGTTCCGAAAGATAAGCTTTAGCTAAAACACCTATTCTGGAAAAACCTAAAGGCTTATTAACATGATTAAATACTATCTCTGGCATCAGCCTTTGTAACGATCAGAAGCAACAAGTTAGTCTTTTGAAATTGCATTTCGCGCACGAAGAAGTTAGATATTTAGGGAAGCAGGAACTAGTGAAAAATGTTGTTTTACTAAGCATCTTTTCGATTGAAAGACCTCGATCAATCTAATCTATAAATTGAAAAGGATTTTCCCTTTAAAAAGTAGATTTCTTTCTCTTTTTGCTGCTTAAAGCTAATTGTCTTATAATATACATTATGTTAAGCAGGAGGTTGTTAATTAAACCTATTTCAACCTATTATTAATAAACGTCTGCAAAAGAAAAACTTTTCCCAGGTTTCGTTATTTATTTGAAAATATAACGAAACTTACATATCGTTATACTTCTAAAAATATATTGATTGATTATGAGTAAAAGTTTATTTCCCGGCACATTAATACTTGTTTTTCTATCTGTTATAAGCATTCATGCTTCAGGGCAGGTTAAACAGACCAAACGTAACCAGCATTTAAAAGATTTTTTGACGCTTGATAGCGTGAACATCAAAGCATACAGATCCAAACATTTAGCAGACGTAGAAGGCACTTACATATTTGCAGGAAAAAAAACATACTCCATTACGCCGGACCCAGGTAGAGCAAACCTGTCAGGCAGTACAATCAGAACTATTTTTGCGACTGTGCCTGGCGTTAACGTTTGGGAAATGAGCGGTAATGGCTTTCAGGTAAACATTGGCACCAGGGGAACAGATACCCATCGCTCCAACGAAACTAATGTTCGTCAAAACGGCTATAACACCAGTTCAGATTTGTTTGGATACCCGGAGGCCCATTACGTGCCACAATTTGATGCTGTACAACAGGTACAGATTGTAAGGGGGTCGGCAGCCTTGCAATTCGGAAGTCAATTCGGCGGGATGGTTAATTATAAAATAAAAGAAGGCGATAGCACAAAAGTATTAGGCGTGCAAAGCGAGCAATCTGCAGGGTCCAATAAATACTTTAATTCCTTCAACGCCCTGGGTGGCAAAAGCGGCAAGTGGAGCTATTACGCTTATTTTGCAAGCCGTACCGGAAACGGATACCGAAACAACTCCGCTTTTAGCGGCCAGTGGTTTTATGCTAACCTGAAATATCAGTTTAATACTAAAGGCAGTGTTGCTTTACAATTTTCCAGGGTTAACTTTAAAGAACAGGATGCAGGAGGTTTGACAGATGCACAATTTAACGCTGATAGCAGGACTTCTACCCGTAGCAGAAATTATTTTGATCCCGAGATTAATATTCCTGCCATACTATTTGGTTATAACCTAAGTAATCGTACCAAACTAGAAGTAACGTCCCATATGATTATTGGGCAGCGCAACAGTGTACAGTTTTTAAATAACCCGAATGTTGCCGATACCGTTAATAAAAAACTAAATACTTACAATCCACGTCAGGTTGACCGTGATTTTTATACCGGCTTTACTACAGAGGCTCGCTTGCTTACCCGTTACCAGCTAGGAAGCTTAAGCAGCACTTTTACTTCCGGTTTAAGGTATTTTACAGAGCTTACCAAACGTGATCAAAAAGGTACAGGAACAACTGGTTCTGATTATGATTTAACGCTTACTAATCCTTACGGAATTGCCCTGAATCTGCGCACTAATAATTATGCTGCCTTTGCCGAAAATCTATTTCAGGTTACGCCCCAGTTTTCTATTACGCCTGGTGTCCGGTACGAAATTATTAATACTGGTCTTGATGGCTTAATTGATAATGCTAAAGACCATGTATCGTACAAAAACAAACGCCATTTCCCGCTTTTCGGAACTGGTTTAAAATATCAGGTAGCTAATAACAGCCAGTTTTATGGTAATATATCGCAGGCCTACAGGCCGTTTTCCTATGCCAACATTATTCCTGGTAATGATTTAGCTATTGTTAACCCTAACTTGAAAGACAGCCGGGGATATGATGCAGATTTTGGTTACCGAGGTAATATTGGCAACATCTTCAATTACGATTTTGATCTTTATTACGTATATTATGGTAACCGCATAGGAAACCTGACGGAAGTTAATGCTGCTGGGCAAACTTATATTTATACCACCAATATTGGTAATGCCGTAGCAAAAGGAATTGAAGCTTATACCGAAGTTTCCTTATGGAGAGCATTTGATAAAAGTTCCGTAAATGATATCCGCTTATTTAATTCATTCTCTTATGATCATGCGCGGTATATTAGCGGATCGCTAAGCAGTGGCAATAGCAATATCAGCTTAAGCGGTAACTGGCTAGAAGGTACACCGCAGTTTATTAACCGTGCCGGGCTAACTTATCTAAACCCTCATATCACTACATCATTGCTATTTAGCTACGTTGGTAAAAATTATTCAGATGCCAATAACACGGTGTTTAACCCAACAGGTTTAAGCGGTATTGTTCCGGCTTATCATGTATTTGACTGGTCGTTTAATTACAGCTTTCTGCAGCACTACCACATTTTTAGCAATATCAATAATGTTCTGAATGCTAAATATTTCACCAGGAGAATAACTATTCTTCCCGGACCGGGAATATTGCCTGCTGATGGAATTACCTTTAATGTTGGTTTCGGAGTTAAAATATAATTTGTAATAAACCAGTAATCGCCAGGGCTGCTAAAATGGTAAGACTTGAATCCTGTTTTTTACCATTCTTTGCCTGCAAATCCAGTAATAAAACCGATAATTGGATGATGAACTACTCATATTCTTATGATTGATAATACCAAGTTCAAGTTAAATGGAACGCTGTGGATTGAAATGGCAGAAGGGCCGGTGATTGGGCCGGGAAGGGTAGAATTGCTGGAACGAATCGGCCAGTGCAGATCAATCCGGCAAGCAGCAATTCAGATGAAGATGTCCTACCGGCAGGCATGGATGCTCATTGATCACATGAATACCCATCTTGATTCGCCGGTCGTTATTTCACATCGGGGAGGCAAAGGAGGAGGCTATGCAGAAGTAACGGAAAAAGGACGAAAAGTAATTGAGCAGTTTCATTTGTTTTATGAAAGGTTTCAAGCATTTTTAGTCGAAAGCAGCAAGGGTATTTATTTATAGGTATTGTGCTTTTTTGAATGATGAGCTAAAAGAATCCTGTGAGTATAATCATTTTTCTCCCCTTTGGTTTATAGCTAATATTACGCTAATACTATTTCAGGTTAATAGACCTCCCCTACGCAGTTTTGTGGCTTATTGGTTTGTGTTTTTGTTGCCTATGGCGAGGACTTAACTGAACATAATCATAGTTATAAGACAAATTAACAAAATTCTGAATTTTTCCTTTGTGAATCAAGTCGAAATAATTCGTTCAACCCACAGTATTAACGAGCTTTGCTCACGTAAAAAGTCTTTCTTTTGGGCAAGTAGAAAATTACCAGCAAACCGTAGGTTCAGAAAGCCATAAAATCAGATAGTAACGGTTATCAGAAAAATACCTATAAAAACGGGTAAACACATTTTTTCTGAATTTCAAAACAAGTTAAAATTTAATCAATTATTTAACAAGGGGTTAATGTTAGTGTCATTTTAGAAAGCAAGCTTTACTTAAGCAATATTGCTTAAGTAAAGCTTTTTAATTAACCTTATTATGAAAAAGTTAGCCCTATCGAAAGCCGTATTTATTCTTCCTGTCTTTCTACTTATTGTTAGTTGTCACAAAGATTTGATCAAGGAAGGCCTTCATGTCAAGGTGCAGGGCAAAGACGCACCCAACTATTATTTTAACTGGGAGACAGCCCAGAGTATGCCGGTATCTTCATCCTCGTCCGTGCAACCCTCTATGCCTTGGCAAAGTCAATCAGGGTCCTATTAGATGCCGCTCTTATAAGTGATTTTAAAAGCCATGATGGATGGGATTTAGTATACGATACCTTTAATCCTAATGTAATACCTACTGCCCAATCACAACCAGCAGGGGGCTTATATTTTGCCTTGTACAACAGATACCGTGGTTTAATAAGATATTATTTATATATACCTCCAGGACTTTTTGGCAATAGTTCAAATATTGAACACGGCTTACAGCTTTACTCAGATAACGCTACAAATTCTAATATGCTTAATTTTGATGGTGTTGACATCGTTGACGCAGCTAATAATACAAATGCCTTTACTAAAACAAACAATACAGGAGTAGCAGTAGGCGGGGGATGGTATGCAATGCAATACCAATTAGCGTATGATCCTAATTTCCCAAATACCAGTTACCCGCATCTTGGTTTTACCTGGAATTCGAGGACAGTGAATATATCTCAGATAAACTTAGCAGGTACACAGCAAGGCACTATCGGAGGGAATATTACACAGCCATCTTCAGGCTTTAATTGGGCCGGTACATTAATAAATGGAATTTTAGGTGCTGCCGAAGTATACGGAACTGCTGGTTTAGGATTTTTAGGAACAATGGGAACTGATCTAAAAAGTGCAGCAACAGGTGGGGCAGCCGGAAATATTACCGGTTTCTTCAGTGGCATATTTGGTGGCAGCAGTGGTAATAATCAGGAAGTAGACCTTACTATGAACACAACCATTTCTTTGAATGGTACATTAACCAGCAGCCAGCCGTTGGTTCCTAACAGTTTGGTTTTTCCTGGCCAAAACATAGCCAATACAGTAGGCGCACCAACCCCCTTAATTTCTTATCCACTTGGATTATTTAATTTGACTGGAAGGCCGACAGTGAATCTGCACACCACTATTTCAACCGTTTATGTAGATCAAGGAGGTGGCCAAAGTATACCTTACAATCAATTTGCTAATTTATATACAGTAAATTCAGCCACTTTTAACAACCTATTTATAAAAAACCTATCTGTTTTTAATTCTGATCCTAATTTAGGTGCCACCATACAAAATCTTACTACCCAAGTAGTAGTATTAAACCCTGATACAGGATACCAATATCAAGCTTACGGAAGACAGGAAAACTTTGGAAACTATTCTGCTGTGACTGGATCATCGGTAACACTTCAATATACTAATGAGCACGGTCAACCCATAAATGATAATGTTGCTGTTCGGGTATCATTTAATGTGGTACCAAACAATGGAGCCCCATCCTCCCTTATTGTAAAAACTTTTTTAGCCAACTTAGTAAACAATTGATTTACTGACTGTAAAGATTAAAATAAAACAGAAACTAAATTTGAAATGAAAAAAAAGTGGTTGATTTTATTTACTTCGGTATATTTTAGCACTTATTCTTTTGCACAAAACAAAATAACAAAATACTGCGAAGTTGTTACTTTCGAAAAGGGGTTTTCTGCTGGAAACATTGTAACGACAATTTCTACAGGAAAAGTGGATTCTTTGTTTTTACCAAAAGATGCAAGCTTGAAAAGCCAATTACAAAAAGTAACTAGTTTTAAAAATGCTCCTGATGTTCTAAATTATATGGGCTTATTAGGTTGGTCTTTGGTCAGTACTACATCTATATCAACTAGTGGAACAAATCGTTTTTACTTTAAGAAAGAATTTGATCCATCAGAATTGTTAACAACAAAAAATCATTAAACCTATAAACCATTTATTGTTAATACACTTTAAAAAGTGTTGCCTAATTGGCATTACTCTTATGATATCCCTCACTTCCAAAGCCCAATCTTCGCTGGGCTTTGAAGCCGGGGTTAGCAGCAACTTTCTTAAAATTAACGTTACTGACCGGGCCTCTACTGCAATTGAACCAAAAGTAGGATATTACGCAGGCATAAAATATCAATACCACTTATATCGCTGGTTATATATCAATACGGTTCCTGGAATTATTCAAAAAAAATATTCTATTGCCCGGACAGATTCACTATCCGGTATTTTTGAAAAAAAAACCAATATTTATTTTCAGCTCCCTATTATGGCACACGCAGTATTTGGAAAAAAGACACAATATTTTTTAGAGGCCGGATTTTATACAAGTTATTGGGCAAGCGGTTTTGTGCAAGGTAAAATTCCGGCTATCTTTTCTATAAATACAGATAAAAACCAGTCACAAACTTTTGAATTAAGTTCTTATCAGGAAAAGCATACATTTAATTCAATGATTGACAACAGAATTGAACTAGGTGGCGTTGGTGGGATAGGGTTCCAATATCTTGTCTTAAAAAGTTATAAAATATATATTTTTAGCAGGTATTTTCAGTCAATGACCGATCAGGAAAAAAAATATATGATTAACCATATCCCCAGATATAACCAAACACTTTCCTTTTCATTGGGATTGCAATTTTAATATTTTGATAAAGAATAAATGAAAAACTATTTTTATTTAGGTATTATAATTAGTCTTGTATGCGGGTTTTCCACGAGCTGCCAAAAAGAAAATATAACACCAGGAAGCAATGCAATTCCTTCTGATTTTAACCAGATTTTTGAGGGCTTTTGGAATAAAATGAATCAAAACTATGTGTATTGGGATGTAGATACTACAGAGTGGGACAAAATACATTATACCTTTAAGCCCTTGTTCGCAAAATTAGATATTCATAATAATAAGGATATCAATACTTCTGTTGATTATTTTAAACAAATGACAAAAGGTATGATTGACGGTCATTTATCTTTAAGTTTTACTTCATATCCTGTAAAAGGAAGTTTTATTTATCCAGCATTAAATAAAAATTGGATTTCCACCGGATATAGCTATTTCTGTTAATGCTAGTTTAGTAAATGCAGGTACAGATCAGATTTTAGATAAGGCCATTTCTTTGGTACAATAAATAAAGCTTTCTTTACTAAAGAGTTTAAAAAGAGGGGTTAAAATGATTTTTGAATCATAGTTAATATAATGACAATTACGAAGATAAAGAGACCAAATTTACCAACCGGAATTTTAAAGGTTAAAATTAAACAGCATTACTATAGGCACTTTTTAGCATGTGGATATTATTGTCCCTTGAGTTATTATAAATGCTATGTATTTTGATAAAGTACATGGGTGTCATACGCTACAAAAAAACGTTTTTATTGATATTGCTTGTATTGCTTTTTACCAAGGTTGATTATGTTTTTTCACAACCCGTAATTACACCTAATAGACAACCCATCATCCTTACTCTAGATACTACAGGTTTTGCAGCCATCATTTTAAAAGATTTAGCAACGGTAACCAGTAATGTTACCAATAATCCCCAGGTGAGCATAATCCCTGCAACATTTAACTGTACAGATATTGGTTCTCGAACAGTGACGATAATCGCCCAGGATGCTTCAGGGTCTTCCACCATACAAATTCCAGTTACCGTAAGAAATTCCCTAGTTATTATTTATCCACAAGATACATTTTTGGTTCCAATTTATGGGAATTGTATTAGCTCAGTCCCGGATTTTTCTAAAATTACAAAACTGAATAAAAACTGCGCTGCTGGGGTTGTGTTCAAGCAATCTGTTTTTGCAGGCACAACCTTAACTGATTACAATTCGTTGAACGTCGTCTTGACGGCTACTGATGAATTTGGTGATACAACATCTAAAGTCATTCGGGTTAAAACCATTAATACGCCTGTTCCTTTACCTTCCGTTAGTATAGTTACTCAAGACTCATTAATTTGTTCAGGGCGACCTGCAACTTTTTTAACGAAGGTAAAGAGAAATTTAAGCTTTGGCTTTGACATACAGTGGTTAGTTAATAATGTACCTGTTAAAAACGGCAATCAGACTTCTTTAACAACTAGTGACCTTAAAGACGGAGACCGTGTATCTTGTACAATTAGTGGTGCTTGTTCGCCACTAAATATTCCCTCAGACAATACGATTTCCATTAAAGTTTTGCCATCACTCATCAATTCTGTTACCATATCTTCATTGCAAAAAACCAATTGTCCGGGTGATTCATTTATATTTTCTGCAACTACAGAAGGGAGCAATAAGAACCTGCAATACCAATGGCAGGTCAACGCTAAAAATATTCCTGAGACCGGGCTTACATTTATCAATAACAATTTAAAAGATGGAGATATAGTAACCTGCATAGTTACTGACACCCTTGCCTCTTGCCTGGTTAACCGTACAATAACATCAAATCCAATTATTGTTAACATAGGTAAGATCATTGCACCATCCATAGTAATTACACCTGCGACAGCAAGTTCTTGTTCGGGTAATCCGGTAACGTTTACTGCAGTTGCAAAAAATGAAGGAAACAATCCAGTCTTTCAATGGCTAGTCAATCGAAAGAATGCTGGAACAAACACCCCTAGTTTTACTTATTTTAGCCCAAATGATGGAGATTTGGTTAGCTGTACACTTACAAACCCTCAAAGCTGTTCTTTCCCTGCTACATCGAATATTTCTCCTATTAGCCTTTTCGCGGTTCCTTCAATAGTTATGGTTCATGAATTACATATTAAATATGGATCTAGTGTAGTGCTTAATCCTAATATTATCGGTGGTCAAATTAAAAGTAATGAATGGACGCCTTCTATTGGTTTGAATAATGCCTTTATCAGAAATCCGGTTGTAAGTCCTTTAGTAAGTACCCTTTATAAATTTCATGTTATCACGACAACCGGGTGCGAAGCAATAGACAGTGTTTTTGTAAAAGTCGAAAACAGTCCATTGAATATTCCGAATACCTTCACCCCAAATGGTGACGGGATAAATGATACCTGGGTAATAAAGGAACTAAATAATTATCCAAATATTACAGTAAAAATCTTCAGCCGTTATGGACTGTTGTTATTCTACTCGCAAGGCTATGGCAAAGCTTGGGACGGAACTTATAAAGGTCAATCGCTTCCGGTGGGTACTTATTATTACATAATTGATCTTAAAACCTTTGGCAAACTGTGCTCCGGATCTGTTACGATTATCAAATAACGAGAGTGATTTTTTTTAACTCTGATAGAACAAAAACAGGAAGGCTATTAACCCAAAAATTACTTAACGTTCCCCATTATACCTATAAAGGGGCAGGTTCAGAAAGTCATAACTTTCTGAACGAACTCCATTTTTTATTTAGTCTCATCAAAAAAGCCGAAAAACATAGTCCAAAAAGTAGGTTCAGATAAAAAATCATGTTTATATTTGTGATACTAACTTAATGGACTGTTATGAACAAAACCTTTGGTTATGCGCGCGTATCCGGCCAGGACCAGAACCTGGATACGCAAATTGAAACCTTAGAACGTATTCATTGTGATCAGATCTTTCAAGAGAAAATCACCGGTATCAGTATAGCCAGGCCAGTGCTCGATGAGATGCTGTCAAAATTGCGAAAAGGCGATACTGTTGTTGTGGCCCGCTTTTTCCGCTTAGGCAGGAGCCGTGACCACCTCATTAATCTGCTTAGTGATTTTAACAGACAGGGCATCCACTTTAAAGCGGTTGATTTAGGCGTTGACAGTACCACCACGGCAGGCAAATTAGTGCTTCAAATTTTTGCAGCCTTGGCAGAATACGACCGGGAAAGTATTTTGAAAAGAACACGGGCCGGGCAGTTACTGGCACGGGCGAAAGGCAAACACGTCGGAAGGTCAAAAGACGCCAACCCTGAAATGTTTGCCAAAGTAAAGACGGCCTTGGCAAAGGGGCTTTCCATATCGGAAATAGTTAACCTGACGGGTATCAGTATCTCCAGCGTGAAAAGGTACAGGAAACAAATTGAGGCAATGACGGGTAAACCCTAACTACAACCCTACTGGCAAAGAAGGCAAAAAGAAAATGTTTATGATTGGTATAAGTTAAAATTAAGGTTTACCGCTTAATAGTGATAATTATTTAATAATTGCTGATAAAGAGAATAGTCCGGGTTGTTAAACAATTGTTATGTTCTATTGAAGGCAAATGGTTTTTGTGATTTGACGTACTGAGAAATTTATAATTATAGCCTAATTTATTGCGGCGTTAATATAAAAAGCCTAATCTATTCAGAATCCTTTAGCGGGTAATGTATTTACTGTTATAATTGTGTAACGACCACGGCATTTTTTATTAACTATTTAGCATTGCCGTTATCATCAGTATTAATAGATTGAGACTGAAACCTAAGGAACATTGCAACCCATCGAGGTTCATCTGGGTAAAAGATAAATAGGGCTCCGTCCTGGTATATACCGTTAGCCTGGGTCATCACTTTATCACCCTGGTTCATATGAATGTCGTGGATACCATTTCCGGGCTTAAAACCAAAGTATTGGTCAGGCTTATTTGCTTCAGGCCCCCATTTACTTCCAAATGCGTAAATTAATGATCCAGGCGTTTGTTGTGACTGATTTAGATGAACGGTGAAAATATCGTTCAAATCATTCCCGGAAACCGGATCATTTATGGCCGGAACAACGCGCATTTTGTTCAAGTCAAACAGGTTCATCCGTACAAAATCCAATGCACCGGAGTCCTTGTCACTGTTCAGTGCCGTATACCCTGTTTGAAATAGTTTGAATTTATCCAATAAAGGGTTCTGGTAATTGTCGTCTAGGTAAAACAACAAATCAACCGGCTGTACCTCAGATTTTACATTAACAGCAACACGATAATTATCTCCGTTTACATCAAGTAACAATTGATAATGGGGTTTTCCATGCTTGAATTTTTTCATTGCAGACGGGCTGTCTAATTTATCTTTCAGGGCCCCAACAAGGACTCCGTATTGTGTTACAGGCATGATTTTTAGGTTAGGTGATTAGTAATGTTTTTATAGATTTTATTTTGAAAACTATGATTTTGAAAAAAGTTCCCGATCGTGAATTTTTTGGCTATTAGTGTAATCTTTAGACCACCATGTTAGCTCTCCTGGCTTCCTTGGTGGTAGGTGCAGATAGAGTTTATTGTTAGTGTTTATAGATTTTTGCTGGGCATCCCTGAACTCATAATGGTCAAACATAGATACCGCCTGGATCATATAAGAAACGGCAACCCTGCGGTCCTGGATCAGCAGCAGGTTTTCGCCATTTTTTAAATCCGCAGCAGCAGAGAAATTATAAGAACCCATATAAACCCCGGCTGTTGGTTTGTCAAAATCGATGACTACAAATTTGTGATGCATCCGTACACCATTACCACCTGTAGCTTCTGTTTTAAATGGTTCTGGCACGTTAGTTAGTAGGCTCGCTGGGAAAGCAACCGGCAAATTCCCGTCTGGTTTTTGGATATTCAGTCCTCCAACAGTCTTATCAGAAATACCGTACACAAAGATCGCATTATCACTTGCTACCTTTTCAATTGCTGTACGGATTGGCCCAGGTGTCTCGTATAAAAAAGCAAGGGAATATAAAAGGCTTGAAGTTGTCTGACCTATATCATCTGCAATACCCTGCAGAAGGGCATTGTTGGGATTATGAGGAGAGAAGGCAATTTTTCCCTTAACATTGGTTAATTGTAAGTCGTTCCATGTGGCAGAACCGGTCGATGCAAAACCTGTAGGTCGGTTTGGGTTATTCCATAAATTATCAAAAGCATCAAAAAACAACCGAACAGGTGCCGCTCCATAAAGAACCACAGCATTATTGTTCTGTATAAAAAACCCTCTCCAAGAAAAATTGGTTGATCCGCAAACAGATGACTGGACTGCGCCACTAACAGCAATGGTTTTATTATGCTGCAATTCGCCCATTTTTTGTCTCTGTACATTTCCGTTGCCTGCTGATGCGCTTATTATACTTGCAGCTTGGGTTTCCGCAGAATCAGTATCGCCATGGTGGCTTGAATCATCAATGATCACTTTAAGGCGGGTTCCCAATTTGACTAGCTTGTTGGCAATATCGGGTTCATTTAGGTCATAAGCCGTCATCCGAACCTGCGCGGTCTTATCACTAATGGCACGGTCTAGTAACTCAAGTATTGCATTCCTTGCTTCAAAACCCATCCAGTTTAAAGCTTCAGCCTCCTTAAGGTTAGTAGAAACAAAAGTTAAACCTTTCTTAGCATCAGATGGGATCAACGTACTTATGTCCCCGCCGATTGAAAATTTATCAACAAATGCCTGAGATGCTACAAAACCACGGGTAAAAGCTATATTGAGTTCTCCAGGATAAGTTTCGCTCTGCAACTGTATGGCGGCTTCCTGAAAATCGCCATAACTCAACACATCCTTATCGTCCATAAAAACTGGTGTTACACGGTAATTAAAATTACCGGTCAGATCAGCATGATATGGAAAATGAACCCATCGGAATTTTTGGATAGGTGAAAGACGGGAAGATAATATCTTAGAATTTACATTGCCGTCATTTTTTAAAAAAGATATTCGGTTGTTAAGCGCAAAAAATTGAGAGCCACCAGGTTCTTGGTATTCAATGGCAAAACCAACAAAATTATCAGGGGGCGGGCCGTTTTTCCAGTTCATGGCCAACAGGAACATTCCCTCGCCTCGGAAAACCTTTAACGAGAAAAGCGCAGCGCTGTTATTTCCAAAAACTTCAAAATCCGGTGGGGTTGCCATAGTAATGCTAAGTTTAGTTCGATTCAACATAAGCATAAAATTAATACGAGATAAATTACATATTTTAACATTATATTATCTTTATATGATTTCTTTATCTTTTAGAAAACCTTGCTTGTTAACTATAATATTATATAAACGCTTCTTTAAGTTTTTGGAGACCCTGAAAAAAACACCTTTGTTTTTGCCCAAGTCTAAATGTCATCACTATAAACAGCTGCTATAAAGCAAACAAATAGAATTACGTAAGGGTTCAATTGATTAGCCGTACTATTAGTAATTAACGACATCCCACCTTTTATAGACAAGTAAATGACAACCGATGCAGCAAACCCTCTTACCAATACAACCATTAGATCATAATACATTTTTAATGTTAAACCACCGTCACTAAAATTGGTACCTACACTGAAACCATCTCTACTAAAAGCCTCCAAAACCGAACCAAAGATTGCAAAACCTATTAATCCAGTTATTATAGCTATGTTTTGTGACTCGGATGATAATGCCCAGTTTGCTAAAATAAAAATTCCTATACTATTATTTTCTGGAGCGGAAGGAACAATAACCTTTTGTTGTACAGTTGGGCGCAAGATTTGTGATAATTCTACAAATTGTGATTTAGTATATCCATGGTTTTCAGAATTATCATTTAAAGCAATTGCAAATGACGTTCTTAATTGAAGGCGTAGAGAAACTATAAAAATATAAACACTAAAATGAAAAATTTACCTCCTACAGAAAAGCAACGGTTTTTACTAAAATGTACCCTTGCTTCCTATTACGTTAAAACGAAAGAATTCGTGTAATTCAATGTTGCTGTAGATAATGGTGTCTATTTCTACTATCGTCAAGCTCTGTTAAAAATTTTCGGATATTGTCGTCTTGGTGGTGCATTATCTAACTTACTAAATACAAAGCATTACTTTATGAATATTTAAATTCCATATTTTTTTTACCTTTTGAAAGCGAGGGCGTTATAGTTAAAGTAAATAAATAAAAGTTTTTACAGACAATATTAAAGAAAACGCTGGTGAATTTGAACTTGCCTAATAGTTCAAATGCCATTTTCAACTTTATCAGTGCTTTGTGTCATAAGCCGGGGCTCGCGAATGCTTACCCTTTTAATCCATTGGGAGATTTGGGCAATGGCCGAAACTGTTTTGCCTTACCTGTGAAGGTGGACAAGTACTTTTGTGCTACTGCATCCTTTTTAAAATTACCGAGGTATTCTGTTAGCTCTTCCTGCTGATGCACCGGTTGGTTAACATTAGTTAAAGCTTGCGCCAGCAGGGCGTTTAACTGTTGAACGTCGCCTGGTTGGAATAATGTACCGAAGCTACTCACCGCCTCTGGCAAGCCACCAGTGTCAGCAGCTATGATTTTGCAGCCGCAGGCTAAACCTTCTAAAACAACTATACCAAAACCTTCTTTTCTTACCGACGGAACAACCAAAACCTTATGCTGATTTAATATTGCTGCAACAGCGGCGCTGTTTAAACATCCAGCGAAATGAACCGATTTTGTAAGGTTCAGTTGCTCGGTCAAGCCCTTTAACTTGTCCATTTCAGGCCCGTCCCCTACAATAGTTAATGTAAAAGGATGCTGGAGATTATGACAAGCCCTAATTAGCGTATCGCATCCTTTTTGAGACACCAGCCGTCCCACAAAAACAAAGTCATTCGTTCTTTTAGCCGAATTTTGCAAGTTAAAAACAGCATCGTCATAACAGTTATAAATAATTTCTGAAGGCGTTCGGAGCGAATCAGCAATGCTTCTGCTAACAGCAATATTTTTAGTAGCCAGTTTGATTAAAAGCAGTTTTACCAATGAAAGGAAGTTTTTTCTTCCTGTTAAAGAAAAGTCATTCTGTGAAATAACCCAACGTTTACGAGGATTTATGATAAGCGGCCAAACACCTTTTAAGGATATATTGGGCATATAATAAACGTCTGACCACAAAAACAGTTGAAGTGTTTTTATAAAATCCGGTGCATAATAGACCTCGATATCGGGTAGCGGCTTAGTTTGCTTCTGGCTAGTAATTACCTTAACCTTATGCCCTTTTTTAACAAATTCGTTGCTTAAATTAAGGGTTAGGTTTTCGATTCCACCTAAAACGGGATAAAACACGGTACTAAAAATTAGTATATACATAAGAGCCTCTTGAAAGAAAGTTATTATTGGGATTGATGAATGCGGTAAGGACCAATAGGCCTCAGCCCGTTTGTTTTTTAACGCTGAGGCTTAAATTACAGGCTTGCCCGCAGCACAACAAAAAGAGAACGTTCTCCTTTACAGATCAGGATCAGGCAAAAAATAATTAGGAAAGAAAAATTATTTCTATGCAAAAAACCCTGTGCCTACTACCAGAATTAATGATCTTGATTAAATAATAAGTTTACCGGTTACAAGGTATATGAGGCGACCAAAGCAAGGCCAGCTTTTAGGAAAGTGCCGGGCAGTTTTTATAAGGAGGAAGAAAACAAACAAGGTGTTAAGCAGCTCCGAAATGGTTGCCAGTGGATGAAGGGGCGGATTGATTAACTGTAAAGAAAGTGCCTTTTTTTTCGTGGACGCCTCATCGAAACACTCAGGTTTACATTTAATAAAGCTTTTGACAAAAATAGAATTGGGCTTAGCAGAATGGAATAGGGAGCCGTAGAAATTAAAACTGATAAACGGCCTGGCCACAAAGATTATGGCAGAAATTATAAATAAATTATACGCTAATTTTGGATCTATAATCTTCATGGCCTTATCTGGCTGTTAATGAAGCAATAATAATAATAAAATTTCCTTTTACGAAAAAATTCCTCGGTTCCTTTTTGTTTCAGTAAATAATTAATTCAATACATAACCCGTAATGCATTTAGGCGATATAGATTTAGATAAACAAATCCCATATTTATAATTTAAAAACCTGTTCCTTGTGCGTTAGTTGCAATTACAGATTTACCGCTACTTGCTTTTATCACCCAATTACTCATACTTACATTATTTGCATTTGTTAGTACAAGTCCTGTTTGTGCAGTAATATTAATGTTAGATAAGTTAATATTTTGTAAAATACTATTGGATAAACCTACGAGACTTCCGGCATTTCTAGTCCCTGTAACAGTTAAATTGTCAATATAAAGACCATCAACTGCAGGGGTATCGGTTGGATAATTTGTATTCGGGTTTAAGCTATAAGCTAAATCAATCACAATGGGATTTGTAACTTTTAGTATTTGGTTTCGTAACCATCAGCTTATATCTTGAATTTCTTTTAGAGAAATAATTCAGCTTTACAAGAAAACGAACGTGGCTGTTGCAGAACTCGAATAAAGGATAGTTTTTCTTTTATTTCGGCGGTAATATGTGTAAATTACATGCATGCAAGGTAGAAAGGATTATACTGAAAAACTGTTCATGAGCTTTCAGCTATCGAACCGGATTCCCAAGGAAAACCTTTACCGCAGGCTCCGTGAAACCCTTGATTTATCTTTTTTGTATAAGGACACAAAAGAACTTTACGGAAGTACGGGTAACCCATCTATCGATCCGGTTGTCTTTTTTAAACTACTGCTGACAGGTTATTTAGAGAACATTACTTCTGACCGGAAACTGGTAGAGCACTGCTCCATGCGGATGGATGTGCTGTACTTTCTAGGTTTTGATATAGATGAAGAATTGCCTTGGCATTCTACCATCAGCAGGACAAGGCAACTGTATCCTATTGCCTTGTTTGAAATGCTGTTTAACAAAGTATTTACGCTATGTGTGAATGCCGGAATGGTATCAGGTCATACGCAGGCAGTGGATTCAGCGCCTGTTAAAGCAAATGCTTCGATGGAAAGTTTACAACTGAAAATACCTGCTGCCTCTATAGAAAACCATCTAAAAAAAGTGGAAGAAGAAAACCGGGAACCTGGAAAGAAGAACGATCTTCCATCTAGGGAATCCTATATCAGTGCACCTAAGCACCAGTTAAGAAAGCTAGAGAAACACCAGCAGAATTTGCGTGATAGTCCGCAGGGGCCACCCGGGTCTTCTCATGAAAAGGCACAGCTGTTGAGTAACAAAACGCATTACAGCCCGCATGATCCGGATGCCCGAATATCAGTAAAACCGGGCAAAGCCAGAAAAATGAACTATCGTTGCAGCATGGCAGTAGATACCGCTGAAGGCGTGATCAGTCATATGCAGGCAGATTTTGCAGATGGAAGGGACAGTCAGTATTTACCTGAAATCACTCGTCAATTACAAATCCGCTTAAAGGAAAACGAACTCCCGATGACTGATTTGTTAGCAGATACCGGCTACTCAAACGGTTCCAACTATAGCTTTCTGGAACAAAAAGGTATTACCGGCTGGGTACCCGTGTTCGGAATGTATAAACCAGTTGTGCCCAGCTTTATTTATAACCAGGAAACAGACGAATATACTTGCCCGGCAGGAAAGCCATTACCGTTTAAAGGCTTTGGTCATACCGATGATGGCAGATTGCTAAAGAAATACTGGTCAGCACCAAAAGACTGCAAGGTTTGCCCATTAAAATCCAGTTGCATACCGGACATACATTATAAAAGAATTACCCGAACGCCTTATGACGAGCAGTACCAGAAGGCTCATGACAGGCAGCTGAGCAAAAGAGGCAGGCAGATGAAAAAGCTGAGGCAAAGTACGGTAGAACCTGTCTTTGGCAGCCTGATCTATCATTATGGGCTGAGCAAAATAGGTGTATTGGGCAAAGCCGGTGCCCACAAAGTAATGCTCATGGCAGCAATTGCTTTCAACCTCAAAAAATACCTGAAAACAGGAGGAAGAAAACCTTCCTGTGCCTTTTTTAAAGACATTGTAAACGGCCTTGAACAAATATTATTTGGTTTACTCACCTTTCTAAATAATAGGTATCAGTTTTCTTAAAAGCTAAAAAACTACGCCTAAAACACGAGTATTCAAGAAATTATACCCCTTGTGCAACAGCCACGAAGGGTTTGGTGTCATCTGGGTTTTACAAATAAAACGGAAGACCCAGTAAGATTCTTTTTCAATTTCAGGATTATCCTTCAATAATATTGGGCCTTTTATGAAAATTTGATACCCTTAAAAACACTGTATAATGGTGAAATTATAGCAAAACACGCCCAATTACCTGTTAAGGCCTCTTTTCTTAATAATTAATAATAGTTGTGGGGTTAACCCTGTTCTGGCCAAATGAAATTTATAACAACACTTCCACTATTGATTCTTCGAAATTGCATATCACGATTGGGTATTGCCGATGGTGGGAAAATAGCATTCCCGCTGCCGGGTAACCGCTGCCGGGCTTTGATTTAAAGTTGGGAGTTAACAACAAAAAACCAAATTCATAACCTCCAGCCAGAACAAAGGTTAAAAAGCGACCTGCTGCCGATGGCCCCAACGTCCAGCCCCACTATTGGCAATACTTTTGTTGCCTGCGGTTTTGTCAAAGGGGATACTTTAATAAACTAAATGTATTTGCCTGAAGTGCCCCGCTCCTTTACTGGCCAGCAGGTTATGAGGGTACTAAACCACTCAATGCTTCTGGATACCGGCTACCCTGCATGGCACCTACTGTAAAGGTTTCATTTATTATCGTTATTTCCTCTGTGGTAAATTTAATATCTAAAGCTTTCAGGTTGTCGGCAACGCGGCTTGGCTTACCCATGCCTACAATAGGAATAATGCCTTCTCCTTGTTGCAGCACCCAGGCAAGGGCTAACTGACTGGCAGAAAAACCTTTTGCTTTTGCCATTTCTTTAAGCACTTCAACTTTTTTCAAGTTGGCTGGAAGGTTTTCTTCCCGGAACCGGGGAAAATTACTTCTATAGTCGTCTTTGCTAAACTGTCCGGTAATTGTGCCGGTCAGTAAGCCATAGTATAAAACGGAGTAAGGGACGATGCTGATACCAAGTTCCCTTGCAGTGGGTAAAATCTCCTTTTCAATAAACCGGCTGGCAAGGGAATATTCAATTTCCAAAGCTGAAACCGGATGAATGGAATGGGCACGCCGGAGTTGGTCTGCACCAACTTCAGAAAGTCCAAGATATTTTACTTTGCCTTCTTTGATTAGGTCAGCAACTGCACCTACGGTTTCTTCAAGTGGAATATTTGGGTCTATTCTTGCCGGTTGGAAAAGGTCAATTTCATCCACGCCCAATCGTGTTAGCGAATAGCTGCAAAAGTTTTTAATAGATGCAGGGCTGCAGTCCATGCCTAAAAAAGCACCTGATGGTGACCTTCTCATGCCAGTTTTCACACTGATGAATACTTTGTCACGACGGCCCTTAATAGCTTCTCCAATAAGCATCTCGTTTTGTCCCATGCCGTAAAAGTCGGCTGTGTTTAAAAAGTTGATACCTACATCAATGGCGGCTTGTATCGTGTCAATGGTTTGTATGTTTTCTGATTCCCGTGTCTCCTTATTGGTTGACATATTTCTTGTACCCAGCGCAATTGCCGAAACTTCTGGTCCATTTTTTCCTAACCTTCTTGTTTGTATCATAACAGGGACAAATATAGCTAAAGTGATAAATTAAAATTGCTGCCAACGGTTCAGGGCTTGGCCTTTACTTTGTTTTCTATAAATGATTATCTTTAAGAAAGAGAAAAGCAGAAGTGAACTAGGGGTTCCCGCAGGATAGTAGGGTCCGTTCTTCGCATTAGTCTTCTGCTCTTTTTCTTTTTTTTAAGTTGAACCAGCTTCAAATAGAATGATAGACATACGAGGTCTACTAAAGGCAGTAAAGAGAGTTCAACATTTTGATTACTTACTTACTTAAAAACAAATCTAATGAAAACGTTTCACTCATTTGTCGGTATTGACATCTCAAAACTTACCCTTGATGCGTCTGTCCTTCAGGCAGGGGAACCTAACAAAATCACGCATTGTAAAGTAACTAATGACAGTAAGGGGTTGAACGGGCTGATCAGTCAGCTCAGCAAAAAAACAGGTTCTTTGGAAGATACACTGTTTGTTTGTGAGAATACTGGTATTTACACAACCCCCTTTATGACAGTTATGGGCAGCATGGGGCTTAATTACTGGATTGTTGCTGCCATTGAAATCAAGCGTTCACAAGGTTTGAGCAGGGGCAAAAGCGATAAAGCCGATGCCAGAACAATTGCCCTTTACGGACTATAACGCATCAGCACAAGTACGAACCAGCTAAACCCTTCAAAACAGGGGTACAGCAGCTAAAGCTGCTCTTTACCCAAAGGGAAAAGATCCAAAAAGCCATTGCCCTGTTTGCCCAGACAGAGGAAAACGAAGGGTATTTGCCTAAAGAAGTATTTGCGGTTGTAAAAAGTTGAACCAACAGCAGATCGGCCATCTTTAAAAAGCCCTTGATAAAATTAACGGGCAAATGCTTGAAATTGTAAAACGAGAGGATGTTTTGCATAAGCAGCATGAACTATTAACAAGCATACCCGGTATTGGCAAACAAACGGCGTTGTACCTGATCATCACAACCCGCTCGTTTACCTCGTTTAGCACCTGGCGGCAACTGGCTTGTTATGCTGGTGTAGCACCCTTCGCGCATTCTTCAGGGACAAGTGTAAGAGGACGGACAAAAGTTAGTGATATAGCAGATAAGAAGATGAAGTCCCTGTTGCAAATGTGCGTTTTAAGCGCAGTTAAGTGTGACAGGGAAATCAAACAGTATTACGAAAAGAAAAAGGCGGAAGGCAAGCCAACAATGCTTGTGATGAATAACGTCCGGGCAAAACTATTGGCAAGGGCCTTTGCTGTAATCAGGCGTGGAACACCGTTTGTCAACACGCAAAAATTTGCAGCTTGAAAAAATTAAAATTAATTTGCTTTTTATCATAGAATGCGAAGTACGGGGATTTGAAATTCGTCCGCCCGTAACCGAAGCCGGTTGAAAAACTAAAGTTGAAGATAACAACTAAAAGCCAAATTAGGGGTATTTTAAAAGAGAGACCAAAATCCGTCAAGGACACTTTCTTAAAATTACTTCCGTTTTAAAAGAATCGCTTTTAATAACGAATCATAGGGAAAATTGAGCCTTCTTGGGATAAAAAGCATCCGTAGATAACCCGGCTGAGGCTAAATTTAAATAAGCGGATAATATGTCTTTTAAATGGAAAAAGGTAAACAACTCTGATTTAAATCCTAACAGAGCTACCTCTAGCGCCTGAGAATTGAATATTGGTTACCTAGCATTTGGAAGCTTGCCTACAGCGAAGTCGTGACGGATTATGTACTTTCTTTTAAATTACCCCAAATTTGAAAACGCGTAGTGAGAAAAAAACAGGCACGTCAACTTGAGATAGAATTAAAGTTAAGAATATATTAAATTTCTCCTTGAAGAGTAAATTAAAAAACAATAAGTTCTTCGAAATGTCTTATAACGAATAAACTTAAATAAAAAAATTATGGAACATTCAAAGCACTCTCACCATGCGGAAGCCGCTAAACATCACGAAGCAGCCGCTAAACATCATCATGAAGCTCACAAAAGCCATAGCGAAGGCAATGACGAAAAAGCAGCTTCACACGCTCATGCTGCACATGGTCACCACACTATAGCAGAGGAACATACCAATGAAGCATCTAAAAAACATGCAGAGAAGCACAGTTCTATGTAGTTAGATTCATTTCTTAAAAAGGGGTGTCTAAAAAAGACCCCCTTTTTATCTTTTAACTATGACTATGGTTATTGGTCAATTTCGTCGAAGTCTCCAATCAAACTCCTCTTTCTACCGTCAATGCCCCGTTTGGAGTACATTTCCATTCCTATATATTTAAAAAGTAGTATATACCGTAAATGAACCTGGAATAAGCCCATACATATTTAGAGCCATTTCGTAAAGAACTTGAAGTTCCATTGTTTTTTGATCTTGGAATACTATGAGTCTAAAACAGTATCAACTGTATAGGATTTCTTTATTTATCTTTCAATCAGGTTGCCCTCCATATTAAAATTACCAAACCCTACGTCTGCATTTTCTATCATATCTAAAACCTTTTGATCCCATTATTCTACCAATAACTACATTTCATTGTACCCAATACAGATTGAGGTATACTAAGTAATAATGCTCCGAGGTATGAAGCTATAGGATAAGTTTTAAAACATCTAGTATGGACAAACCTGGTTTGTAAACTAATTTTTCCATCCCGACCCTATAATTATTAGATGCGCCTTTTAAAAAAGACGTCTATTTCACCGTGATTCCAGTTTCAACAGATTCAAAAAGATCGCACAAAGCGTCTAAGTCAGCTGGAATAACAACAACATCGCATTTGCCGAAAACAATAGTAACGCCCGGATCAAGTTGTTTAATTTCATAGCTTTTGCCAGACTCAAAACAATAAAATAATAAAATAATCATTTTAAGGGTATTTACAGACATTAATAATTTTATCGTTATCTAACGTGTTTAGCGATTGAAATATAAGATAAAAAAAGATAAGAATAAAGTCATGCATATTGGACTTGCAACAATAAAATGGACATTTAGTTAAGCTGCAATAATTTGTTTGTTTAAGTTTCTTCCAAATTCCTCGGGGGAGATATATCCCAGTGCAGAATGTAGGCGTTTACGGTTGTACCAGGTTTCGATATATTCGAATACAACCACTGCCGCCTGCCCTTTATCTACAAACTTGTTCTGGTACACACATTCAGCTTTACGCGTTTTGAAGAAGCTCTCGGCCACTGCGTTGTCCCAACAATTCCCTTTTCTGCTCATGCTCCTTGTTATCAATGTGTTTTTCTCCAGCAGCAGCCTGAATTCATTACAAGCATACTGTACCCCTCTATCGGAGTGGAATATAAGCCTTTGTGTTACCGGTCTGTTTTTTTGTGCCATTTTAAATGCGGGTATCACGGTATCAATAGCTTTCATGGTAGTGCCCAGTGCCCAGCCAATTACTTTCCGGTCCCCCAGGTCTATAACCGTTGTCAGGTACAGCCATCCTTGTTTTGTTTTGACATAAGTGATGTCCGATACCCAAACCGCAGCTAATGCGCCAGGCTTAAAGTCCCGGTTCAGTTTGTTTTCCGGTACAGGGAATTTATGGCTTGAATCCGTGGTCACCCTGAACTTTTTCTTTGTTATACTCCTCAGGTTGGCTTTTTTCATCATTCTGGCCACTCTTGGCCTGGATACTTTAATGCCTTTTTTGTTCAGTTCCCGGGCAATCCGGGGACTGCCATAAATATTTTTACTGTTTTGGTAAGCCAATAGTATTTCTGCCTCAAGCATCTGGTTTTCAATGCCCCTGTTTGAAGGGGAACTCTTTGACCAGGCATAAAACCCACCCCTTGTTACTTTAAACACTGAACACATCTTCCCAATGGTAAATATCAAACTATGGTCTTTTATGAACCGGAATATTTGCCATCGCCCCTGGAGAAAATGCCCACAGCCTTTTTTAAGATGTCGCGCTCCATCTGTGTGTCAAGCAGTTCTTTCTTTAAACGGGCCAGTTCCTGTTCAGCTTCTGTAAGGGCCACTTTTCCGTTGCCTGGGAAACTCGTTTCCTGTTTGCTGGAAAACTCTTTCCTCCACCGGTACAACAACGATGGTTTAATGGCTAATTCTCCAGATAGTACCGTCAGGTCTTTACGGGTGTTGCTAAGTTCTACGCTCATCAGCTTGAACTCCTTGTCATACTGTTTTCTTGTTTTTGACATCTTGTTAAGTTATAAAAATCCCTTAACTTAATGTCCATTCAAAGGTAGCAACTCCGGTAAGCCTTTTTAATAGTTGCTCTTTTTCTTTTAACTTTTTCATGTTTAAACATTAGCAGTAATGAGATGATCTCAAATACAATTGCTCCTTTTGATTTTTTTTGGTGACTTGTAAATTCTTTATTGTAATTATTATAATTAATTTTCTCACCGTTTCTTATCGCCATTAAAAGCGAATACAAAAGGCGGCTTTTACCAATTTCTTCAATTGCAAATTGGAATAAAGTATATGCTCTTGCAAATCTTTTTTCCTTATAAAGAATGTCTCCGTCACTAAATAATTCACGAGCATTGTCTAGTACAATCTTGATTCCAGTAGCTATCTCATCTGAATTTATTTGGTCAAGTTTATCGTATTTCATAATTTACAATTACAGCCAGCCTGTTTATTGACGACCTTTTGGCACTTTAGTTACAAAGCTATTATATTAATCAAAAAGCTAAACAGCAACAACCATTATGAAACAGCCGAATGATGCTTTATCGGACTATCTCCGGCTACGTGAAAAGCTTTTCCCATTTTCTTCTTTAGATAAGCATATTAAGAGTAGCGCGGCACAGCAGATGTCTCATCGTCATCATTACATTCCCCAATACTTCATTGAAGGATTTACAAACGATGAGCATCTACTTTGGATATATGACAAACAAAAGGATACTATTTTAAAAAAGCTTCGCCCAAGTAGGAGCTTGTTCTATGAAGAAAATCGAAACAGTGTCGATATTGGAGCAGAGAAACCTTTACCTGTTTTCGAGGAAGCATATAGCGTGCTCGACAAATTATTACCTGCTGCAATTCGTCTTTTAAGATCAGAGACAAACATAGCAATCGATGTATTTATTGAACTCGTCAGCCATTTGAATGTACTGGTAATTGACCTATTTTGGCGAAATATCAACACGGACTTTTATTTTGATCTGTTGCTTAAATATTCTAAGCTTAATATTACAGTAGATGACCAAAAGCTAACGGAATTGGACATTAAACACTTGCAGGATCAACCTGGTTTTAAGCAATTAGTAAGAATGAATATGGCTAGAAATGCACTTAAACATGCTACCCAAAAAGATCAAGACAGGCAGTTTACGGCGGAACTTATTGTGTTTCCCATGGATCAACTGTGCCTGGGAGATATGCCTTTTTTATTCGAAAGTGCTCCTATTGAAGACAATGACCTAGTTATATTATCCGCACTCATTCCTATTTCAAAGCGAAAATTGTTAATCCGGAATATTAAACAACCTAAGGCATTTACGCTAAAAGAAACTCAATATTTGAATGCTATATTAATAGATGAATCTTCCAAATATATTTGCGCGGCCAATAAAGATATCCTGGCTTCCGCCGTGAATGTTTATAAAAACATAAGCTCTATCAATATGCTTGATGAAGTAAAAAAGTTGATTTTTAGTAGTGAAAGCTCCTAACAACTTGTATCACTTGCGTTTTTCACAGCATAGATTCTAAGTAACATACAATGGTGAAGGCTTAGCGAGGCGTAATGTCAGCCAGTTTTTTGCCAAACCCATGTTAGCGGAAGTTTTATTTGCTACTGAACCAGTGTTCAATATCTTCTTTAGTAAAGTCAATATGAGTAAGCCCCCAAAATGTCGGTAGGGTAATTGCAAATTTTTCTGTCAACAATTTTACTATTATATCAAAAATTAGATTCATCGAATCTGCTAAGTTCATTGGCGATTTAGGTGGTTGGTAATTAGTCCGTCCATGTCTCGCAAAAAAACCTAAAATCTCATAATTATTTGCTGTATGAGTAAAGCGATTCAATTGTTCCGAAAATTCCTTTAAAAACTCATTGTCATTATTCGATTTTAAGTAGTATCTAATATCATCGTAAATAATATACAACATTCTATAATCCACTTTATTTGATAATAAAAAGAACAAGTTTGTTAAGAAATCATCTTTTACTATTTCTTCGAATAAAACGTATATAGGATTTATAGGGCTATTTTCAGGTTTAGCTTTTATAGTTTTAAAGTCAACGTCAATTTTATATAATTCCAATTCGCGTGACCGTGAAATAATTGCTTTTTTGTCTAAGTCAATTAATTCTTGTAAAATAAAATATCTATTGTAATGTCTTGTTCTGTCAAGCAATTTATAAATGCCTTCATAAATAGATAGGATTTGGTTTGCTTTGTCATAAATTTCTAACGTGTCCGTTAATTCATTAAGTAAGGTTGATGAAAAATAAAGGGTATTACCAATATCATCTCCTTCCAACCAAAAATATGAATCGTTAGTCCTGTTATTATTGCTTAGAAAATTCTGAATGTTAAAGTTTGTAAGAACTGACAAACTATATTTTATGTCTGTTGCCATTTGGGTTAAATTTCCGCTAACGTTTGGGGCTTGCCGAAGTGGAGGAATTAGAAGTACAAATTTTCAATTTAGCACAAATGTACAATAGAATTCCAAATGCTCAATTTAGCACTTCAGCCCCCATTTTGGCAAACCCTTGTTATGTTTAGTTTTTATTATTCTTATCTATTCCTAATTCTTAGTTGTCTCTTTTTTCCGTAAATAAATAAAGTAATAAATGTGTTGCCATTTTAGAGTTAAGTTCAGGAGGTCCAGAATAAATATAATTTACTTCCAGGTCAGGATGTTTCTCTTTAAATCTATTAATTGTTTTCTGCAAAACTACTCTATCAGCCAAGAATGGCATATCAAATTTATAAACCCCTTCAACAACTTCTTTACCCTCAACAGGTGTATTGGCATTTGAATAGGTACTGTTTGAAAAAGTAATAATGGAAATTGAAGTTATTGTAAGTAATATAAAACCCACCAATAAAGCTACTTTTAAGTCTTTTGAAAAGTTTAATTTTATTAATTTTTCTTCCGAATACGCAATATATTTGAAAATTGCCCACGATGTAATTAATATCATCCAAAACAGACCGTGTTCCAGCAACTGAGATCTATCTCCAAAAGCATTATCTCCTACAGATAATAAGGTAAACAAGAGCATGGATGATATAATTGCTCTGTAAAACCATTTTTCGGATAGATCTGTATTCCCTTTTGCAAAATTGACAACAGAAAACAGGTATAAAACAAAATTCATAACCTCTATTGTAGCAATTGAGGCTAATGCGATTGTTGCAAAAATAGGGTCTTTAATTTCTAAGGATTCGAAGAATTTAACAAATAAGGTAAAAAAATCTTTACCTACCCAATTCATCTGAACGGCAGGAATAATTTTGTCTAAGACAGTCAGTCCCCAAAAGATTGTCCAGTAAATTAAAATGGAAAATCGTATAATATTTCTTTCTTTCATTTTTTATTCTCTGTTGTTATATAAATAATTAATGCGTCAGCTTTTTGCTTTCTAAGTTCATCTGGCACAGTGTAAATTTGTTTTATTTTCTTATCTGGATAATTTTGTTTAAACTTCTCCAAAGTATTTTCAAAAGATTTACTACCTGCCAAAAAAGGAAAAGTGAATTTATACAGATTCTCTCCTTCAAACTCTGCTGATACACTTTCTGTTCTCTCATGAAAAGCATCATTTTTATGCTTAAAGATGGAAATATTTGTAACAATAGTAATCATCATCAAGATAATAGCAGAAAGAATAACTTGCTTTTTGCCTATTGCTGTATTTTGAATTGATATAAGCTTATCTGAATGAATAAAGATAACCCAAGTGAATAGGGTTAAGTTCCAAAATAATGTATGTTCCAAAAGCTCGGAATGATCTCCAAAAATATTGTCACCGATAGAAAAAATAGTAAATATTGCAAGTGTCAAACTAATGCCGACAACAAACCAAGATCGAGATGATTCTTGTTTTTTTTGAAAAAGATGAATGAATGCACCTGCAAAAAACAAAAAAGCAAAAATCTCTAATCCTGCAACTATAATAAGAGCTATATTGGCTATAATTGGATTTTCCCAACCAGCAGAAGCAAAAAACCTTTGAAATTGTGCAAACCTATCTATTCCTACCCACAAGAACTGACTCCCTCCAATTATTTTATCAATACTATTAAACAACCAGTAAAGTGACCAGTAAAATAATATTACGAAACGAATAAGATTATTTGAATAATATATATTCTTGATGTCTAAATTTCTCATAAATCTATTTTATATTGATTTCAATGGCGACTGCTTCTTTCGAATTGTCTATTGTCTTTTTAAAATTAAACATAACTAACGTGAGTTCGGTTTAAGCAGCTAAAAGTAATTGATTGTCTTGGTTATCAAAAACGATATTTAAGGAAGGTTTTTTAGGAAAGAAGTGATAAGCGCAAAGTGCGCCCATGATATTCATCAGAAAGTTGTTGACAGAGCGGTGCCTGGTATGTTGTAACTTACAGATGTTTTTAAGTTCATCATTCACACATTCGATGATCGCCCTTTTCCTGAGCATGATTTTGTCAGCCTGAGAGATATTGAAGTCTTTCATGTTTTTCCGTGGCTTAGTGATCATCTGTATACCATTTCCCCAAAGCAGATCGGCCAAAGCTTTTGATATATAACCCTTGTCACCAAATAATTTGCCGAATATATCCTGTGTCATCGAGGTCATTAATTTTACATTACGGTCATCAACATTGCCTTTGGTAAGGTAAAAGGACAATATTTCACCTTTGTCGTTGATGATAAGGTGTAGCTTAAAGCCATAGAACCAACCGATAGAGCATTGTCCTCTTTCGGCCACCTCTGCAAATACCTTATGGTTATGAATGCGCCTGTTGTGGCACACTTTGATATGGGTAGAATCAATGAAGTTGATGCCCCTGGATGTGTCCAGGCAATGTGTTTTCAGGAATAGCATCATCGGAACAGCCACTCTTTGCTGCAATTCAACAAAGCGGTTATAAGACACCAGGGCGGGAAAGTAATCTTTATAATAAGAGCAGATGTACCCGAGATAAAAATGTTTCAGGTTGGTAAAGTGGCCGCTGTGAAAGGCGGTCAGGACAGTAATGATCTCGCTGTCTGCAAGTCATGCTTTTCTGTCCCTAACCCTGTAATTGCCTGCATCAAGCTGATGATTAACTATTTCTGTTTCAAATTCTTTACAAAAGTCATCCACTTTAACGAAAATTTCGATAATTTTATCGGGAGTAAGCATAGATTGTTGTTCTTTAAATTTGGCACTTAAATATAACGAAATATGTTTACTTGTTGATAATCAATTAATTATATATTTTACCTTCGCCCTGAATCTTCCTAATCTTATCCCGAACTCACGTTACTTTAATAAAGAAGAAAGCATAAGCGATTGCGAAAATTATTCCTATCATACAGTGCATAATCCAGCCAACTGCGATTGATACACCCATCATCATAGAAAGCAATGCAGGCGGGCTCATTTTTGGAATTCCATCCCAGGGCAATGAGTGTTACGAGTGTAAAGCAATAGTGGCAACAATACCACCAATAATTTCTTGTATAAATTTATTTGACATTGTTTTGTTTTTTAATTGTCTGAAAATTAAATCGGGACTATTGTTGAGATAGTCCCGATTTAATGAATTACATTTTCTTATACATCGGACAATCAGGGCCACAAACATGTCCCTTCTGACCATGAGGAATCATCGCTACCTTGCCATTTTTGTCAATCTCATAACCGTTCATCAGTTTCATGGTAGATCCGTCCGGCTTTGTAATAGTGCCGTCCGGGGAAACCTTACATCCATCTTTGCAGGTATAGGTTTTAGTAAGCGGAGTGCATTTTGTGTGGCTGCAGAGCATAGCCTTGTTGTCCATCATCATCACTCCATCTTTCATTGCCATCATCTTCTTGGACGAATCGGGCATTGATGTGGTTTGCGCATTTGCTGCTCCTGCAATGCCAAAAATAATAACAAACGCTAAAATTACTTTTTTCATTTTTTTGATTTTTTATTTTATGAATGAGAATTATAAACTAACAGTCGCTGCAAGTTTTGAAACCTGACAAGAAAATGAAAATATTTTTGAAGAAGACAACAGTCAAGCATCAAAACAAGTTTTTTGAATGAATTACAATTTTGAAATAATTTGTTCTTTCAATTCCTTATTTTCAATGATTGTATGTATTCCTTGGCTGAGAGCATGAAGGTGATTATGCAGTGCTTTATCAATTAACATGCTTTGCTTTTTATATGCGGTGCAGGCATCACACATGGAAGTGTGCATGTGTAGTTGCATGTTTTCTTTCCAGGATAATTTTACTTCTGCCTTTTTATCTATCAATGCTGCTGCTTTTTTGCAGGAGAGCATTAAAAAATTCATTAGTCTTTTCATTTATTAAACCAATTTAATTCTAAACATTTTCGTAATTGCAACTTTGCCCGATGTAATATTTGCCAATAGTTTGTCGCTGTAATTTCTAATTCCTGACAAATTAGTTTACTATCTTTTTCTTCCATAAATTTTAAAACAATGAATGTTTTCCAGTTAACAGGTAATTTTTCTAAACAGTGCGCTAAAGTTTTTTTGAAATCGTGATTGTCCAATAGATGTTCTTCATCATCAGCTTGCCATTGTTGTGGTCTTTGGTCGGTAATCCAATCTTCTTTGGTGTCAAAAAATTGATTGAATGAAACCGTTTTGTTTTCGCCGTTGCGAAATGATTTACGGTAATGGTCGGCAATTTTGTTTTTCAGAATGGAGAATAACCATGTCTTTGGTTCACTCTTACTTTCAAATTTTTGAAATGAATGAACGGCTGCCAAAAATGTTTCCTGAACTAAGTCCTCTGCTGTTTCCTTGTTCGATGTTTTGTAGAATGCCCATGTAAAAAGCTGGTCAGAATACAACTCCGCCCAACATTTTATTGTTGCATTTGCGTTAGTTGTATACATTACATTTTTCATAAAGCAAAGTTATGTTTTAGCACAGAATTATTTCATTGAATAATTGTGCAAATGCCTATTCGTTGCTTGTCAGTTTCAAGTTAGCACTGTCTGCGATAGGGTTGCACATAACGTTTTTCAGCTTGGCGATGTGGCGGAACTCGAAGCACAAATGTTCCGTTTTCCACCAAAGTTCAATCGAAAAACTGAACTTGAATTTGGCACTTCGCCCGCCATATTGCCAAACCGATGTTAGCGGTTCGTTGTTTTAATTGCTTTCTATCATTCTGTTTTCCGAGTTAGATATGTTATATATAGACCTAATCCAAAAATTAATGGCACAGGTGCTGCGTGTCGCAATGAGGAAACCCAACCTATTGAAGAACTGAATACAAAAAAGTCGGTTAATGGAACTATTGCTCCAATCAACATTATAAGTCCAAGTGCTTTTAATTGATTAGAAAGAACGAGTATCGTTATCATTAATCCAATTGAAAATTGTCTTATTCCCATCGCTAACGCCATCGGTTCTTTTAGCGTGTCAATATCTTTGATGTCAAATAACAGACTTGCAGAATTAGGAAAAATTAAAATCATTAATCCTGAAACAATTAAAAATATACCTGGAAATAAGCATAAATATTTTGCGATTTCAATTTTTTTCGTTGTTGTCATATTAATATTTTTTACTGTTTTCATATTTTACAGGGTCTCAATACAATGACTGCTAACTCTTGTATTGACGCACCTTTCGGCATGTTAGTTACAAAGCTATTATATTAATCGAAAAGTCAAACGGCAATTCCTATGTAGAAATAACAAGTTTAAAATCAGAATTTTGACTAAGCTATCTTGGTTTAAAAAGCAAGCGTTTCGGAACAGACAATACAAGATGCGTACTTCGCTTTTTTGTATTGCTTAAACTAAAAAATACAAAATACGCAATCTGTTTTTAAGAATATTTAACCGTTCAACTACAAAAAGATGTGTTTTTATCTGCTATTTACAAATGAAATTAAGTAGTCAGTTGTGTCGGTATTTTTAGGTAACATAAAAAGCTTACTATATACTGATTCTTAGAATAATCCTACAATTTTCTTTTAAAGAAATATTTCGACTGTTCATTTAAACGAAGGTATTCGTGTAACCAGCCCTCAATGGTTAAATGTTGGTTTTGATGTGTTTTAGCTGTTACATAAAACTATTACATAAAATACATTACACCTAATCCTTGTCTTTGCAGGTTTATTTGTAACGGCTTGCTATATTTGAAACACAAACGGCAAAAAGAAACAAAACAAGAAAATTTCATAAATGACTTTCGGCTATATACGGGTATCAAAAACGATCCAGAATTACGACCTGCAGGAAGACGCGATGAAAAAGCAGCATTGTGATAAACTGTTTTTTGAAAAGGAAAGCGGTGTGAAGTACCGCAAGGAATGGAACGAACTCTACGAACAGCTCCGTGAAGGTGATACCGTCATCGTCTGGCGGATCGACCGGTTGGGAAGGACAGCTTGGGAACTGATCCGGCTAATGGCCGAGCTGAGCGAACGAAAGATCCGTTTTGTATCGCTAACGGAAGGAATTGATACCTCGACGGCAATGGGAAAGCTTTGGTTCAGCATGAACGCGATCATGGCCGAGAACGAAAGGACAATCCAAATGGAGCGGTCAGGTGCCGGGCTTGTTGCAGCCAGGGCGCGGGGCCGGATCGGCGGCAGGCCAAAAGGGTTGTCGTCCGAAAGCGAGCGAAAGATGAAAGCAGTCAAAAAGTTATATGCCTCGCAGGTGAGTATCTCCGAGATCAGGAAAACCCTGGACATTGCCAGCAATGCCACCATTTATAAATACATCCATTACAAACCCGGTACTGCAGGCGAGAAAGGAACAGACAAAAGTAAAGTCGGCAAAACAGACCTGGAGAACCCATTATAGTATACCGACCGGCCAGTATATATACGCTATCATCTATGCTTATAGATCAATCTTCACGAATCGTTTAGGAAGTATTTGGTCTTTGGGATGGATCAGATTATAACTGACGGACAAAACACGCTATTTTTAACTGGATTACACCTTAGTATAATAGGTGTAGTATGGCTGGTTATTCTGTAGCTATTTTGATGGGTGTTTTCGGGAAAGTTTAGAATAAGTCGTTTTTCTTTTTACACCTTATATATACAGGTGCACTTTTAATAATGAGTAACGATACATCCCATAAGGCTATAGCAATCCGGACAAAATTGTTTGAACCTACTCGTCGAATTTAACTGACCCGTTACATACATCTCCGTCCGGCATGCCATCCAACCATGTTTTTAGAAACTCGATCCTTTCCCTGGTTAATCCTTCCAGGTACATGACCTTACACATGGGTTCTACACTTCCATAACTACCAGCTACCGGAAACCTTGCAGCCAGTTCGGCATCTCTAAGTTGTAACCATAGCCTCTGGGCAGTCTTGAAATTTTTAATGAACAGCGGTTGCGATGCATACCCCTTTAGTATCTTTTGATATGAACTGTTTAATTCCAGGTCAGCTTTTTTATACTTCCTAATGGCGTTCAGGTTCAGCTCCGTCTGGGTTTGCCCAAATGTATCCCTTGCAGAAAAAGTAGCAAACAGGATAAAAGTAAATCCTAATAGTTGGTTTTTAATAAGGCCCATTCGTTAAATATATTGGATGATTTAAAATACAATTTTTAATTGATTTCGAGATGGGTGCCTTTTAGGTTCTTCTCAAAAAAGACCAGTATTTCTACTGGCAGCTGTTCATGGAACTGTTCCCGGTCAAATCCCTCCGGATCGGTTGAGGGTAAAAATCCCAGGGACCTCATGGTCATCGGAAACGGGCTTAAAAAAGAAAAATGACCGGCATTTTTAACTTTTCTAAAGATAACCTTTGATGGATCAGGAACATATTTAAGCACGATCTCGGCATTCCAATCCGGGGTAACCAGGTCGTGTTCTGCAGTTAGCATTAAAATAGGGACGGTTACATTATACAGATTATTCATAAACCATCCTGTTCCCGGTGCAAGCAAGACGATTGCTTTAACCCTTGTGTCGGGGCTTACCTCGACTTTTTGCCCTTCTTTCGTATAAGGTACACCTCCCGCCAGTGCCAACGCGGTATAACCACCCATCGAATGGCCTATTACGGCAATGTTGTCAGCTAAAATGTGTTTACCTAAAATCTCATTGGAAAGCAGATGATCGATAGTTAAACTGACATGCTTTGGTCGGACCATAAGGTTTTCTACAGTATTTTCAAGTTCGTTGTTGTTACGGTTATTTCCATAATGCTCCGGCACTGCAACCACATACCCGCGCTTTGCCAAATAAGTACTGATCGTGCGGTAAAGAAGATGTGATCCTCCGTTACCATGAGAAATGACTATAAGTGGAAATTGACCCGTGGTAATAGCTGCGTTCGGACTAACGTCCATTGTATAAGGTCCAAAAGTGGTCTTTCTGGAAGGATCAAATGTGGGGTAATGCACTAAAACGGGAAACGAAATGCCTTTTAATTCATCTTTGATCTGCAGGCCTGTACTACCCACATAAACTTCTGATTGTTTGTACATTACTATTAATTAACCTGCGTCTTTGCTTTCTCAATTTATGCCATTGTAAAGACTAAAGCACTGCCTAAAATTCGTGTAATTTAAGTTAGACAGGTGATTTTAAATCTTTAAACAGGAAAGATAATTATAAAACCTATACAAAATTTCTAAGTCAGCTTAAATTACACGAATACGTTCGTTTTTCTGTAATGCTTAATTTAAAATACTATACCTAAGTATAATTACAGTAATAATAGATTAAAATAAACATTTAAAGTCTTTTAACCCGTTTTTGCAATTATTCTAAAGGCAGCGTAAACCAGAAGGTACTTCCTTTGCCCGGTTCGCTATCTACACCGATTTCCCCGCCGTGCTTTTTGATGATTTCTGAACTGATATATAGTCCAAGCCCCAAGCCGGAATACTGGATGCCGCTATAGCGGCCCGGTAATAACGGTCAAACAGGTAGTGCAGCTTTTCGGGTGGTACGCCAGGCCCTTTGTCCCCGACTGATATTTTTACAGCATCCACCATTCTTTCTGCCTTGATGATAATCTCCGGTGAACCAGGTGCGTACTTTACTGTGTTACCGATCAAGTTGGCCATTACCTGTTCGATTTGCTGTTCATCTGCATGGACACAAATGTCCAGTTCCCCTTCCAAGATAAACTGGTGTTTAACGGTATCACGGAAACCACTGCAGCAGTCATTAATCCTGTCCCTAACGTTAAAACTTTTTTTGACCAGTTGCACTTGCCCCTGGGCAATGCGGTTGGTATTGAGCAGGTCAAATAGTGGTAAGTTATCAGAAAGGGCCTACAGGCGTTTTTATATCATTGGATGATGGGAACGTTGTAGTGCCATCGGTTGGACCAGGAGGGCGAACTATTTAAGATCATGGTTCGTAACCATCCTTCAGGAAACCTTTTTATACTTCATGTTTGTTATCCTCTATTTTTATTTATGGGGATGAAATGATGCGCTTTTAAAAAAGCGGTCATCCTGGTAAGTGTTGGTAAAAAGTTGGGGTTGCTCACCGGCCAGTCACAGGAGTGATCAGCATCTTTTACCGCAACCAGTTCGCAGGTATTACCGGTAGCTTTCATTAAATTGGTAAACTTTTCGGCATAAACAAAAGGTGTGGTCCTGTCTTTGGTGCCGCAGGACAGAACTGTTGGCGGCCAGCCTTTTTTAACCTGCAGTAAGGGAGAAAACTCCGGGTGTTGCTTAAAGAATTCTTCACCAAAACCTTCCCCTAAAACGGGATTGTGCAAAACCAGTGCATTAGCTTTAGAACTAACGGACAAATCCTCGCCCGGTTCATCGCCTCCATCTATTGCTGTGCATGCTGCAATATGTCCTCCGGCAGATCCGCCAGCAACAATAATTTTGTTTGGGTTGATCCCTAATGCTTTGGCATGTGCCCTCACATATCGTACTGCTGATTTAGCATCTCTGATACATTCAATGGGCGTGGTTCCATGACGGGATTTTACTCGGTAATCTGCTCCGATCCCGATAATTCCCTGATCCCGGAACCAGGCGGCATCCGGTATTTGTCCGTCCACTGTACCACCAACCCACCCGCCGCCGGTAAAATATACAATAGCAGGCAGCTTTTTTTTATGCTTCCCTGCAGGACGCAGCAGGTACAGGTACATATCTTCCTGTGGCGTTTTTTTATATAAAATCTTTTCAGCTATGGCCATCAGTTGTATGCCGGGCAAGGTGTAACTTACCGCCGGCAGTACTGGTTTTTGTTGTGCTAAAAGCGGCTTTTGTATGAGAACGAGGCTGCAACAACCAATTAAAACAGCACTAAAAATTAGTTTGTATTTGTTCATCATCTTATTTATTTACTGATTCATTCTGCAAAAATCCTGAACTAAAAATTATTAATAATTAACCAATTTCAGGGTCGATAAAATGCATTCTAAGTTTTCTGTACTTTTCATACCTTACTGCTGTTGACCGAACTCCAAAACAGGTAAACAAGCAGAAAAAAAGTGAAACAACGGAAATGAAAACGAATATGCGCTTAGAACCTTTTTTAATTTTAAGATGCTTTTTATCAGTTTTTTCTTTCATTCTTTTTGTTAGCTATCCTCTTATTAAAGCTGTTTTAATTTAAAGCTGATCCTTAAAGGATTCCAACAGGTTCTTGATTTACAACAATGCTTCTTTTAGCACTATAAAATTGGTGCTTGCGTGAGGTGTCAGCAGTCAGGTTTGAGGTATAAACTATTGGCTAAAAAATCATATAAAGCATACTGCTTTTTATAAGGTAAAAGAAGCATCAAAAATATACTCAATCTTTTTCAAACAGCTTTTTAAGCAATCCCGACACACCTTTATTTATTATTTAGCTTCTGTAAGCTATCATCATTTAATAAACTTAAAATAGGTTTGTCAAGGCCTTTTATTTTTTGACCGGGTTTTAGCAACTCAAATATAACAATCTCATTTTTTCCTTTTTTCAGCCATTCGGCAGGTAAATAAAGCGTTTGCTGCGGCCCGGCAGACCAGTATCTGCCCAAATTATGCCCATTCACCCAAACTATGCCTTTGCCCCAGTTGCGCATATCCAGGTAAGTATCCCCGGTCTGCTGCAGGGCAAACGAACCTTTGCGAACGACAGGAGCATCTGAAACTGTTTGATTTTTTTTATAAACCATTCCGTTAACATTATCAAAAGGAAGGTTATACATTTTCCAGTCCTTTAACTCATTACCGGCAAGTGTTACACTTTCCGTGACCCCCTTTTTATTCTTTAATAAATAAGGTCCGAAATTTATCCTGCCCAAATTCTCAACTAGTATATCTAAAGTTACTTTTCCTTTTGGTAACTGTACCGGTAAGCTATCCTGGTTAAGCCTTCTGTCAAGCACGCCTACACGTTTACCATTGATGTAAATGATGCCGTAGTCCCTGAGGTCTTTAATTTTAAGCAACCCTGAACGACCGCCATCTACCATCGTTCTGTACAAAACAAAGCCATAGGCTTGGTTCAAATCCTCAAAAGTCAACGGGACTGTATTTATTTTCGGTTTTGGTAAAACATCAAATAAACGGCTCGAACCTGTTAAGCTAAATGCCGGAATACTGATGACCGGTTTGGCCTGTGGTACAGCAGGCAAAGTATAATTAAGATGCTTTTGTATGACCTCGCGAAATTTCATAAACTTCTCTGTAGCGTTGCCGGCTTCATCTAATGGCGCGTCGTAATCATAACTGCTTATTTGCGGTTCATAAGGGGTATGATCGTTAAAATTAGCACCATTCATAAATCCCCGCGTAGTCCCTCCGTGGAACATGTACATATTAATGGATATTCCTGCAGCCAGTACCGAGTCAAGCCTGTTTACATATTGTTTGGCTGGAATAGTATGATGCTTAGTTCCCCACCAGTCGAACCAGGCCGGGTACCATTCCGCTATATAAAAAGGCCCTTTACCGTTATGGTTCTCTTTTATAAGCCTTTTTACTTCTGAGGGATTATCCACCCCGTTTATAGCTGGCAACAAACCCGGAAGATGTCCATCTTTAATAGCAGTGCCCGGATCACAGGTGTACAACAATCCGTCAAAACCGGCATCAATAAACAATTGCCTGTTTAAGGCGAGATATTCTTTATCGTTACTAAACGATCCATATTCATTTTCTATTTGAACCATCAGGATATTGCCGCCATGATTTACCTGCAAAGGTGCCAGCTGACGCCCAACAGCATTGATATAATTTTTATACGCCTTCAAGTATTGCGGCTCTTTACTGCGCACAATAAGCCCTTTTTCATTCTGTAACCAATACGGATAGCCACCGAACTCCCATTCGGCACAAACGTAGGGGCTCGGACGAAGGATCACCCATAGGCCTTCTTCCTTGGCAATTTTCACAAATTCGGCCACGTCGTTATTGCCCGTAAAGTTGTATTTGCCTTTTTCCGGTTCGTGCAAATTCCAGAAAACATAAGTGCCTATGGTGTTTAAACCCATTGCTTTAGCCATTTTCATACTATGCCGCCATGCTTCCCTTGGGATACGCGGGTAATGCATTTCCCCGGAAATCATCTGGAATGGTTTTCCATCTAATAAAAAATCATTGTCGCCCAATGCAAAAGTGTGAGGTGGTTTTTGGGCAAACGTATTTCCAGCAGTTAAGAAGAGGAGTGCGATCAATAACAAATTCTTAATTTTCATGTCCAGTGTTTTAAAAATTTACCCCGTTTTTTGCAGCTATTAAGGTATTGGTGTAAAAGATTTTGTTAAATGTTTATGCGCTAAATTTTTTCTTTTGCTTTTTGATCGAAAACGTGCAGGTTCCATTTGTTGGCCCAGTTAATTTCTATTTCATCGCCTTTAAAAGTAATGGGCAACCATAAATACCGTCCATCAATGGCATTTTTGGGTTCCCACTTATCGGCCATAAAAATGTAGGCGTTAGTTTTACCGTTAACGGGCAAAACATAAGTGCTTTGCCCCTTAAAAGTTATTTGGGCATCCGGGCCTTCACAAGGGTTTCCATGAAAAGTCCAGGGACCCCAAATCGAATAGGCGGTAAACCAACGTGCGGCATTAGGTGCCCAACCGGTACAGCCCGAACCGATCATGTAATACTTCCCGTTCCTTTTAAAAATCGCCGGGGCTTCCGTTTGGTGATTGATGTAAACCCTTGCAAACTTGCCGGTGTAACCTGTATAATCATCGTCCAGTTCTGCAATTTGCAGCGTGAAGTTTTCTTCAGATGAGAAAACATGGTAAGCCTTGCCATCATCGTCAACAAAAATGTTCATATCACGCACCATTTGTCCAACAAGAACGTCCCTGCAAAAATACCTGTCGCCCTTTTTATTGGTATCGGCACAATTAACCTTTTCATCATCAGGCGTACCTGGCGGATAAAAAGGCATTTTACCTTTGTTGGCCCTCATACTTTTTAAAAACCGGTAAGGGCCGTTAACTTTGGTGCTTGTTGCTATACCTGTGAGTGCCGAGCTATAACCTTTGCCCAGCAATTCGAGGTGAAACCACATCACATATTTTTTGGTGCGTTCATTATACACCACTTTTGGCCTTTCAATTATACTTCCTTTGGTTATGTCGCTTTTCAGGTCAGTGGCTACTGCTAAAGCAATACCTTCGTCTTTCCAGTTATACAAATTTTTTGATGAATAACAGTGGATCCCAACCTGTGCCGAGTTGCCCTTTTCGCCTGCAATTTTATGCTCGCCAAACCAATAATAAACACCATTTTGAAAGAGTACCCCGCCACCATGTGCGTTAATATGCACGCCATTATTATCCGGCCAAACAGCCCCGGGATAAAAATATCCTTCTGTAGTATTCGTACTATTGACTGTTGTTTGTGCTCCGGCTTGATAACAGGCGGTAAATAACACAACGGCAGTAAGCAGCAAGACTGTAAAAGCCGGCTTTTTATTATTTCTTTTTGACTGTTTAATTTTCATTTAAATAATTTGTTTTTTAATAGCAATTACGCTTTCCTGCCTGTTCGTTTCTGTTTTTGAGCCATAGCCCGGCGAGTGCCGGCACCAGCAAGGTAAACAGTGCGTTTGCAGAAGTGGGCTTTCTCTTGCAGCCCGACATACCAATTATAATGAGTAAAAAAAGATATGACCGGAAATTCATGAATAATTAACTGCTACGATATTTAGTAATGAATAAAATAATAATTTAACTTTCAGACACAGTTAGTCTAACTGAAACTATATCTATTTTTAGATACTTCTTTTACCCCTATAAAATTGGTGTTTGAATTGTATCTGATAAAACATCATAACGTTTTTCAGATTTTATTTCAGGTAACGTTATAATGCTTCTTTTACCCCTATAAAATCTGTATTCGTACAATTAGTGTTCAAGTATCAGCATTTTTAATGATCTATGAACCTTAGCTATTTATAAAAAAACATAAAGTGGTTATCATTTTTATAGGATAAAAGAAGCATGAAAAATATTCTGAAATAAATTTTTGAGTTGTTATTGATAGTCAAAGCTTATAATTAATATCCCGGATTTTGGGTCAGCTTAGTGTTTTTATCAATATCACCTTGTGGTATTGGCATCCAGTTTTGTCGTTCATAAAATGTATTGGTAAATATTTTTACAGGGGTATAAATAAGGTTTTTAGACACCGGGTCTATCGTTATTTGCATACCGTATTCAGGTGTGTTCAGTACGCCTGTTGCACCAGCAGTGATATCCCATCGCCTGATATCAAACCATCTCTTATCCTCAAAGGCCAATTCTATTCGCCTTTCACGGTGGATGTAATCACGCATCTGGATCTGGGTCAGGCCTGCTTTTATCGGAGGTAATGAAGAACGGGCCCTGACTTTGTTAACCGCATCATAAACTGTGGCATCGGGGCCAACAGCTTCATTTTGCGCTTCTGCATAACTCAGCAACACCTCCGCATAGCGAAAAATAATATAATTGGCAATGCTGGTGCCTAAATTTATACTGGTTTGCCCCAATATGGATTCGTCTAATGTTTTACGTGCATTATAGCCGGTATTCGATATATCGCTTGTTGAACCCAGGTCGATCTGATTGCTTCCACCAGTTCTGGATTTAAAAATATCACCTTGCCAGCTAGCTCCGTCAAATAGAATTGATTGATAAAAACGTGATTCCCTGTGCACATACGGATGCTGGTTATCGTAGCCTGAAGCAGGATCAGTAATAGGCAAGCCATTGTCCATGGCATAATCATCAACGAGATTTTGTGTTGGTGCCAGGTTACCCCAAGATTGCTGTACCCCGTTCACATAAACAGGGCCAAGATATCCTTCCCTGTGGCCACCCTTAGAGGGGGCCGTATACCCACGGGCAAATATTGTTTCGTTGTTCCAATTATTTTTATTAAGGAATTGCTCGGAATATGCCGCCGTATCAATCGCAAACAAATTGTAAACGTTCAAATCCATTACCTGTTTATTTGTTGTAGCAGCTTTGCTCCATTTGGCTTTATCGTTGGTATTGTTTACTAACGGACTGGCTGCAAAAAGCTCAACCCAGCCTTTAAGCGTTAATGCTGCGCCTTTTGATGCACGGCCATTTTCCTTAGGAGTTAAAGGAAGGGCGGCAGCAGCGGCATCACAGTCGGCTTCTATAAAGCTTAGCGTTTGATCTATTGTACCCCGCCCATTAAAAATATTATCACCCTGGGTAGTGTTATCTAAAGGCGTAGTAATAATTGGCACACCGCCGTAGCTGGTAAATAAAAATGTGTAATAAAGCGCACGTAAATAAGTAACCTCTCCAACACGCTGCGTATACCAGTCAGCAGAAAAATTAGCTTTGTTTTTAGCAGCTTCCTGAAGAAAAACATTACACTTCCTGATCTTACTATAATTCCCTTCCCAATTCCACATACCATTTGTTCCCGTAGGGACATTGCTTGGATTAATTGATCCTGCCCTTACAGTCCCCTGGCCGGTCTCCCATGAAGCCCCGCAAAAGCTATTGTCGGCATAAGTGTCAGTTAAATCACTGTAATCATTATTACCGTCTGGTAATTGATTATAGATGTCGTTTACAAAAAGATCAGCATTACCCTCTGAGCTGAACGTTGTTGCATTTGTTAAAAAGCCTTTTGGTACCACGTTTAAGGAATCATCCTTTTTACAAGCAGCCAGGCCTATTACAAGCAAAGTCAGTAAAAAAAATTGTCTGTATTTTAAATATCCGTATTTCATCTCTTTCTTTTCTTTTAATTAAAATGTAGCGTTAATACCTAATGACAATACGCGCTGCTGATAATAATTTGTGTTATTGCCGCTATTTTCAGGGTCTATTATTTCCTTAACATGTGGTAAATAACTGAACACATTCTGACCTGCAACGTACAGTCTTACCGACTGGATTTTATTACGTAAAAGTTTGTTTGATAAAGTGTAACCTAATTCAAAGCTTTTAAGCCGGATATAAGAATCATTCCTTATGAACCAGGAAGAGGTTTGGGTATTATTTGAGGTTGGTGTACCTGACAATCTCGGATAGAGCGCATTTTGATTTGTTGGTGTCCAGTGATTGTCAAATGATAGTTCTGATGCAGAGCCGGAAGCGTTAAATGGAAATACAAAGTAATTACCTAAACCAATGCTGCTGTTGCCCGAACCCTGGAATAAAACATCCAGGTCAAAGTTTTTAAAGGTTAAACGAGGCTCTAATCCATAAATGATCTCTGGTGTGTTAGGGTGGCCGATAACTGTTTGATCATTCGCGTCAATTTTACCATCACCGTTCAAGTCAGCATATTGTATATCGCCCGGCTGTACCTTTCCGAATGTTGGTACAGGAATACCTGCTTTAAGTGATCCGTCCGGATTGAATTCTGCTGTATTAAAATAACCCAGTGCTTTATAACCAAAGGGTGTATTGATTGGCCTGCCTGTTTGCCGTCTGTTTGGATTGTTATATGTTGCACCTGTTTCATACACTTGCAGCAATTTATTTCTTGCAAATGTAAATGTACCCGTTACATCTAACCTTAGGTCTTTTGAAAATGAATGTGAACTTTGCAAAGTAAACTCTACCCCGTGATTGCTCATGATACCACCGTTTACAAGCCCTGTTCCAATACCATATTCACCAGGAAGCGAATTACCAATACTTACCAGCATGTTTGACCGCTTCTCATAAAAATAATCTGCTTCTATACTTAAAGCGCCTTTCCATAAACTGGCTTCAAACCCTACATCAGTTTTATTGGCCTTTTCCCAGGTAATATTTGGGTTTCCCTGCAAACTTTCGTAAATCCCTTGTGTAGCATTGCCATTAATAGCTGCTGAGTTCCCGTATGCTGAATAAGGACTTAAATACTGGTAGGTCTGGACCCCACCCCCTACCCTGGGATAAGCACCGGACTCGCCCCAGGACCCCCTAAGTTTTAGGTTATCTATCCAGCTAAGATTATCCTTGATAAATTTTTCTTCTGACAGGCGCCACCCGGCGGAAAAAGCCGGGAAGAAACCAAAACGGTGCCCGGGTGCAAACAGATAACTTCCGTCATACCGGCCTGCTGCTTCAAACAAGTATTTTTTGTCATAAGCATAACCTACCCTATATACGTATCCAATCTGCTTCTGCCCATTTGAATATCCTGTGTTAGTTTGATCAGTTGCTGCAGGACCGCCAAAACTCAACTCATCAATATTTAAATTATAATTAAGCCTTACTGCCCCAAATGATTGATATTTAACGACCCGGTCTTCTACCACTGCCAAAGCAGTAATATCACTTTTTCCAAACGAACCCTGGTAATTTAATATTCCCTGATAGGTAAAAGCATGATTTTGCGCGTAAGCTTCTGTAAAAGTAGCTTTCGGACTCCCCTGTATACCTGCAACATAAGTATATGGCGTGGTATTAACATTTACATTGTAAAAAGGAATAGGGGTAGCATAAGTCCTCTGAAAGGTTGTTATATTGTTTGGAAAAAGAGGATCAGGCCCATTGTCATAGCTTACAACACCTTTAATACTTAAACCTTTAACAGGTAATTTTTGATCAATAGAAAATTGAGACAGCACTGCAGTGTTTTCATTCAGTTGGTAACCACTATGATAAATCTCGCCTATTAGTGATTGGCCTATATAACCAGACCATAGGCCATTGCTGTAATAAATAGGCGTTGTTGGCGCCTGCCTTTGCGCCTGGCCAATAATATTTCCTGCACTTTGAGTTGGAAAATGCTGGTCTTCTACATAACTGTTCACAGAAAGCGCCACTGTTGTACTTTTTGTAGGATTTGCAGTTAAACTTAAGGAACCGTTGTATTTATCAAGAAAGGTAGTACTCCACATGCCGTCTTGGTGTGTATAACCTAAAGATGCAAAGTATTTTATATTTTCAGCGCCTCCGGAGAGCGTAAGGTTATTATAGCTAAGCGGCCTGTTAGGTTTAATAATCTGCTGCAAAGGATGACCATCAGGATGTCCGTCGGGATCAGAATGATCCTGAAATTTTTGTAGATCAGCGGCTGTATATGCTGGAGGTTGTCCGTCATTTGCATTTGCCTCATTTCGCATCAGCGCGTATTCATATGACCCTACAAATGTTGGCACTTTAGTTGGGTTTTGGATACCATAATAGGCGTTATAGGTAAGGGTTGGCTTACCAAGCTTTCCTTTTTTAGTGGTAACCAAAATAACACCATTTGCACCGGCAACACCATAAGGTGCTACAGCAGCAGCATCTTTTAGCACAGAAATATTTTCAACTGTACTTGGGTCAAGCCGGCTAAAATCACGGGGCACACCATCAACAATAAGCAAGGGTGCACTGCCACCTGTTGAACCTATACCCCTAATCTGTATATTAGAGCCATCAAACCCCGGTTCACCACTTCCTTGGGTAATAATTAACCCCGAAGCCCTGCCTACCAATGCATTGGTTAAGTTTACCACCGGCTTTTTAGCTATTTCTGATGTTTGTATAGTAGATACTGCTGCTGTAGTAGATGTTTTTCTTTGTGTACCGTAACCAACCACAATAACTTCGTTTAAGTTTTTTGATGCGGCCTGCAGCCTCACACTAATTGTAGTTTGGCCCTTTACCGGAACTTCAACAGCATCATAACCGATGTACGATATCACTAATATTGCATTATCAGAGGCCGTAATACTAAAATTTCCGTTTACATCCGACACGGTACCCTGGTTGGTATCTTTAACTTTTATGGATACGCCAATTAAACTCTCGCCCGTAGTTCTGTCAATCACTTTTCCTTTAATTGCTATAGGCGGGACATTTACTGCAAATAAGGTTTTAGAGGTTTTTACAAATTTCCCTATGCTGCTTCCATTTGGATTTGCATAAGTTATACCTGAAAACAACAGCAGTATAGCTGACTGGCGTAAAGCTATCTTCAGGAATTTAAATAAGTGTACAGATTTAAGTAAATTGTATTGCATAATTGGTTGAATAAATAATATTTGATTGAATTATTTAAAAATGGATTGGAATTAACTTATTCCCTACCTGCCTCCGGAAAGTATAACTTTACTTCATATCATGTTTTTTACGTCGTTCATAATTTATATTGGTTTTCTGGTATTACTAATAAAAACACACCAAAGCTGTCCTTTACGTCAGTTGTTCATTTTACGTCAGTTGTTCATTCAATTTTCAGGGTTAAAACCATATGAAAAAAGAAGAATAAAAGTATCCGGTTTATTTTAACCGGATTAGCTACATCAAACAATATGAAGTTATATAGGCATTATTGGCAGGACTAATCTGAATAAAACCGGCCTTGTTTTTAGGGGGTAAAATCAGAAATATAACGGGGATATCTCGGAAAAAACAAGGGAATATTATAAACCCGCCACTAATCAATCAATTACCAGAAATATTTTAGATGCTGTTTACAACGACGCTGATCCTTAAAAAACCCTTGGATCCCTACACAATGGGTTGAGGGCTATGCTTCTTTTAACCCTGTAAAATTGGTGTTTAAATGTTATCAGAAGGTATTGTCGGCAATGAAGGATGAGCCATAAAAATCAGCTAAAACCTAAGAGCCTGTTTAAATTTCGTTGGATTTATTTTATATGCTTCTTTTATCACCTAAAAAACAGGAAACTTATATTACTTTTTGTATCTATATAAATGCAAAAACAAAATTTATAGGCATAAAAGAAGTACTAACAATTTTTTAGATATAAACTTAAACAGGCTCTAAGTTTTTTATGTGGTAAAAGAAGCATGTTTAATCATGACCGATAAATATAAAAAGGCTTAGTTTTTTTTACTTCTGATTGCACTACGGGTAATACTAGCCTGAAAGGGTTGTCTGAATTTTTTAATGTATTCTGACGGATTAAAGCCAAAAAGCTTACTAAACTGTTCCCTAAAATATTTAGGATCGCTTATCCCTACCTTGTATGCAGCTTCGGCAACAGTACATTTAGTATTTAATAGCATCCCAGCAGCTTTTCTTAAACGTATCAGCCTGATAAATTCATTTGCAGACCGGCCGGATATTGATTTTATCTTTTTGTAAAGGTTAGAGTGCCCCATCCCAACCTCGTAGGCAAGTTGTTTTATACAAAAATCTTTGTCGTCCAGGTGTTGTTCTACAATACTTATGCACCTGTCTAAAAATTCCTTATAATCCGGAGGAATCTGAACGTTATTTGATTGTAAGGTGATCTCGTTATAAAAATATTTATGGAGGTTATTTTTACTCTTTAATAAACCTGCAACCCGCGCAATCAGTATGTTTTTTTCAAAAGGTTTGCTAATGTAGTCATCTGCACCTCCTTCAATACCTTTCAATTTAATTTCGGGCGAGGAACTTGCAGTTAATAAAATAACCGGGATATGATTTAGCGATGGTTCTTCCTTTACTTTGTTACACAATTCTATACCGCTAAGTCCATTCATCAAAACATCACTGATGATCATGTCCGGAACCAACTTGCCGGCCATGTTAAACCCATCGGTACCGTTATCTGCTTCAAACACTTCAAAATTATCTTCAAATATTTGTCTTAAATAGTGCCTTATTTGCGCATTATCTTCTACAATTAGCATAGACTTTCGATCAGAATAGATCAGTTCGGTATTTTTGATGACTACTTTATTTAAGTTTTCATCCACTGCTGTCACATCTTCGTCATCCGCTATCAGCTCGTCTAAAAAAAACGAATTTTCAGCTATATCTTCAAAAATAAAATTAGGGCTCATATGATCCTTGCCCTTTAATAAGTTTAGGGTGAAAACAGTCCCTTCGCCGTATATACTATCCAGATTAATGATACCCTTGTGGCTGTCAATAAACTTCTTAACTAAGTAAAGCCCAATACCAAAACCACCCTGGGCCAAAGTTTTATTTTGTACCTGGTAAAACCTATTAAACAGGTGTTCCTTTTCATCCGGAGCTATGCCGCAGCCCGAGTCTTTTATCCTAATAGCCACCTGTTTTTGATCTTCAGTAATAAGGCAGCTAACTTTGCCATAGTCCGGCGTAAATTTTAATGCATTTGATATAAGGTTAAATAAAACAATCTCCATTTTTTCCCTGTCTGCATAAATTTCAATCGTTTCTGTATCACTTATAAATTCGTAATTTATTTTCTTTTTATTTGCCTGGTAGTTAAAGCATAAAAAAACTTCTTTACATAAGCTCACTATATCTAGCTTCACCACCTTGAGCTGATCGCCTTCCGTATCAGCCTTCCTAAACAGCAAGAGCTGGTCAACTAAGCTTAAAAGACGGCGTGCATTACGATAGACAATATGTAAATTGTTTGTCGCCGTGGTTTTGTCGTCGTTGTTAAACATCAACTCTTTTACAGGATTGATAATAAGTGTTAACGGTGTTCGGAACTCGTGCGATATATTGGTAAAAAAAGAAAGTTTTCTTTCATTCAATTCCTTATCCTTTTCAGCAGATATGTGCGCTATCCGTATCTCGTATTTCAGTTTTGCCTGTTTATTTCTGTAACGTAAATAATAATATATAACCATAACGAGGCCTAAAAAATAACCTGAATACGCCCACCATGTTTTATACCAGGGTGGTAAGATCTTTATTTTCAGAGTGGCATAATCATCAAACCAAATACCATCCTGATTGGATGCTTTTACTTTAAATATATAATTGCCCGGCTCCAAATACCTGTAAACGGCTGATTTTTGATTGCCCACATAGTTCCAGGATTTATCTAATCCAACCAGTTTATATGCAAACTCACTTCTTTCGGCATAAGCATAATTAAGGGCAACATATTGTATGGAGAAAACAGACTGACCGGGCGTTAAGGTAATTTGCTGTGATACATTTATAGCAGTACTTAATCTGTTTTGGTTATCCTTCTCGTTTTTATCAAATAATTGAAGCCCGGTTATTAGTACCTTAGGTTTAAAGTGGTTTTTTTTTACCTGCGAAGGATAAAATATATTATAACCTTCTGTACCTCCTAAGCATAAAAACTTGTCTTTATCACTGTATAAAACAGCGTTTGGATTAAATTGACCGGTTTGTAAACCATCTGAAGTGTCGTAATTAATAATGGCATTCGTACTTTCCTCTATTTTTGACAACCCTTTATTGGTGCTTACCCATATATTGCCTGCCTCATCGACGTGTATGGCATTAATGGTATTATTTGCCAATCCGTCTTTTTCGGTATATTTCTTAAATTTCTTAGTAATTATGTTGTAAACCACCAGTCCATCCCCTTCTGTTCCAATCAGCAATTTATTGTTTTTATGGAGGTAAAGTGAATAAATTACCTGGCTTGGTAAAAATTCATCTACTTGGGAATTACTGAAATAATTGATGAACTTATGTTGATTTTTGATGAAATACTTCAACCCCGAAGCATAGGTTCCAATAAAGAGATTTCCTTGTTTGTCTTCGCATATTGCCCTAATGTTATTATTTCCAATAGAACTATTTTGCTCATTATAGTTGGTAAATTGATTTCCCCCATAAGGCAACACGCTTATCCCACCGCCATTAGTACCAACCCAAAGGTCATTACCGGAATCTTCAAAAATCACCCTTACATCGTTCGAACATAAACTTTCCCGGTTGGAATCCTGATGCAAGTAATTGATAAACTTATCGTTTTTTTTATCATATCTAAACAAACCCTTTGCATAAGACCCAAACCATAAATTTTTAAGATGATCAACACCTGCATATAAAATAGCATTGTCCGTTAACGAGCCTTTTTTTCCATCTGCATAATAGTGTTTTAAAATTTCCCCATTTAGTTTCTTTTTGTAAATGCCATCCCCATCCGTGCCGAGCCATAAATTACCTTCGTTATCTAAGCACATGCCGTAATATCTTAAGAAACTTGTACCATAAGCATCTGTTACTTTACTCTGAAATTTTTTAAAATTTTCGGGTGTGTTGCTTATCATGTAAATCCCGTCCCCATAAGTACCAACCCAAACATTTTTATCTTTATCTAGATAAAGGGTTTGTATAGACCGCTCTGTAATGTTATAATTATCTTCTGATTTAACAGGTTCAATTTTAATTTCCTTAAATTTTGATCTGACCAACTGTTCTAAATCCAATTTGTATAAACCGCCATCCTGTAAGCCAATCAGTAGGTTATTGTTGTTGTCTTCTAATAATGAGTAAAAGTAATTGCTGCGTAAATAATATTTTGAGCCTTGAAAAACATAAATTTTATTTTCAGTCCTGCAGTAGAGAGCCAGCCCCTTGCTTGTTGCTATCCATACATTATGATAATGATCTTCATAAATAGTATTGATCCTACCTTTTGGAATAAAATTTAACGGTACTTGATGTTCTACATTAAGTAGCGCACCATTTTTAACGCTATAGATGGATACAATACCATCTTGCGTTCCGGCCCATAACAACCCTTGTGAGTCTTTAAAAACGTTAATTATCGAGTTGGTTGATAAATTTAATGAGTTGTTTTTACGATAGTTTTTTAGTTGATGTGTTACCTTATTGTAAGAAAAAATACCTGTGCTAAAAGATGAAAACCATAAAATATCTTTACCATCGGAAGATATACTGCTTATGTCGTTAAGCAATTTGGACTCATAACCAATAGGGTTAAACTTGTTGAACTGCTCTGTATTGGTATCAAACATGTAAATGCCACGTCTGGAGGCTATCCATATATCGCCCTGCACATCTTTAAATATGATCTGGACATAATTACTTGGAAGGCTTTGGGGATTATTAGCCTCGTACTTAAAAACCTTGAAATTTATACCGTCAAAACGATTTAACCCATCACTCGTAGCAAACCACATAAACCCTTTGTTGTCCTGAATAATGCTGTTGATTATTCCGAACGATAGGCCTTCTTTCAAAGAATATTTTATTACTTTTTTATTAAAAGATTTTTGAGAAAATACCTTCAGGCCAACTAACATGCCCAATAGTATAATAAAAAAGGTTTTTCTCATAAATTCAACTTAATCGATTTAACAGGATTATGTATTCAGATCGCATTTGATCATTTTTAAAGGACAGGTTCAAATTCAAACATCTTGCCGATAAGTTTATCAAAAGCAGAATTCAAGAAGCCGCGTCTGTTAAAGCGTAAATGGTACTCATGTATATAATTTTGTAACCGATGGGGGCTGCGGGAGTATTTCATGAACTGTGTCATGGTTTAAATTAATGCTTCTCAGAAGCTGTTATTGTCTTTGAAACTTCGGTGTCCAAATTTAATGTATAATTGGGAAAAAGCCATGCCCCAATTATGAATAGGCATCGTCTATTTTTTGCTGATGTCTTTAATGCTCAGGTACATCAGTTTTAACATGGCCTGGTCAGAAGAAAAGGCTCCTTTTGTTTTAGTGATCTTACGCAACTGGCGATGCACCCCTTCTACGGGATTAGTAGTATAAATGATCTTTCGGACAGCAGTATCATACTCAAAAAAGGCAGATAAATTCAACCAGTTATCCATCCATGTTTTATAGCTAAGCAGCAATTAGTGAAGAAGAAAAAAAATACCATCCAATACCATCTAAGTATAAGACATAATTAGTTTATTAGGATTATGTATTTAGCTCGCGTTTAATCATTTTGTAAGTAATTGGATCAGCTATAGTCATTTTAATGATGGGTTTGTCAAAAATAGAATTTAGAAAACCCCTTCTGTTAAAGCGAAAATGATATTCATCTAAATAATTTTGTAAGCGGTGTGTTTCACATTGGTGGTGTATCCCTCTTAACCAACTTTTTATATTCATAATATGGGCATGCAGCAAAGGGAAGCCAGCCCCATTATTGCTTTTCTCCTTTGTTATGCCCCAGTCTTTGGCCAATGGCCAATATCCGCGCCAGCCGTCGGTTTTGACTGATGCCTGCAGGGCGATGTGTTCATCAAATATCTTCCTGAGGCTATCTGCAGAAGCATCGTCTACCGTCCTGCAATAAGCCCTGCCAAGCGTTTCCTTTCCTTTTTTGTCAACCACCTTTTCTATGGCCAGCACTACCAGGTTTTTACTGCCGGGGCCTCTGCCCGGTTTTCCTTCGGAAAAACCGCCTGCAAGGAATTCATCTACCCCTACATTCCCTGTTGGCTCATGTTGGCCGCTGCTTTTCATGGCTTCCTGTATTTTAGCCTTCCATAATCAGGCACTGCGTTGCTGACAGCCGGACTCCCTGGCCAGTTCATGGCTTGACATTCCTTTTTTACGCACCGAAACCCGAAATGCCATCCCGAACGCTTTCAATAAACCTAATTTACACTTATGAAATAGCGTCCCGGCTGTAGCCGACCCGTCATGACCACACTTTTTACATCGCCTGTAATGCCGGCTTTTCCCTTTTATGTATTGATCATGGCCGCAATGAAGGCAACTGTAAGAACTTAACGTCTTTTTATCTAATAAATATTGAAGGCAATCTTGCTCCGTCTTAAACTTTTCCCTAAATGCAAAAATGCTTGTCCCGCTAAACATATTAACTCATTTAGCTTAAACATACTAAATAAATTGGTAAATATAAACTGTTTGCGAACTAAATACATTATCCTAATCTTTTAAATTGCTACAGAAATTTATCGTTAATTTAAACACAATAAGTCTCCTATCTTCAGCGAGGAAAGCCGTCTGCCAATTCCACCTGTGCGATGATTACAGGGCTATGTAACCGGGCGATAATTAAGGAATGCCGCGATAATGGCGCGGCGTGATATGAAGACCCGGCTGAACCGAGATTTGAACGGTAATGAATGAGCTGTTTTTTTGCGAGCAAACCTTGCCCTTCTGGACTCTCTAAAGATCACTTTGGAGAAAGACCATAATTCAGTTCAGTAGGCGCCATGCCGAACTTTTTCTTGAAGGAATGTGAGAAGTGTGACAGGCTTTCAAATCCCAGGTCAAGGTAGATGGCAGAGGGCTTTTGGTGCTTGATTTCGATGAGGTACTTTGCTACGCTCAGCCGCTTGTCCTGCAGCCAGTGACGCGGCGGTGAGCTAAAAGTTTTTTGGAAGTCGCGTTTGAAACCTGCCAGGCTGCGACCAGTCAGCTGTGCAAATTTTTCGACAGGGACGTTGAAATGAAAGTTACTGAGCATGAACTTTTCCAGGTCGATCTTATATGGTTCTGAAAAGTTGAATAAAAAGTTGCGAAGCCCCGGCAGGGCAAGTATTAGTAGTTTAACTCCTTCTTTCACTTTCAAGATACCCATTTCGTCGGTCATAGTCGCTCCTGAGCTGCGCGCGTAGGGAACGATGGATTGAAAATAACCCTGCAGGAATTCGTTAGAAGGAATCAAGATGTTGGGCGGACCAATGTATTTTCGGTCTACTTCAAGCTTTTCTTCTAGCATGATCTTGCGCAGCAGGTCTTCCTGCAGGGATATCACGATTGTTTCATAGTTCCCGCCGGGCAGTGGTGTTTTGGTAAGCGTACCCAGCTGGTTTTTGCCGATCAGCAGCATTTCTCCTCCAGTCATCGAAATGTATTGCCCGGAGGTTTCCAAGGTGAATTGTCCCGAGACCTGCAATACTAAGGTATGGTGGTTCCAAAAACATACTTTCTCTTTCCGCTCAGCAGAGAGGTAAGAATAGAAGATCACGCCCGGAAGAATTTCTGCTGGATTGGTCATTTAGCGTTGTAAATAAGTGCCACCATGTATAGCACCTATTGCAAAAGTAGTGTTTAAGGTGTTCATTTCTTCCGGCGTAAATACAATATCAATTGCTGCCATATTTTCTGGCAAGCGCGACCTACGACCCATGCTTACTAAAGGCATAATATGATCGCCTTGCTCCTTCACCCAGGCGATCGCAACCTGTGTTGGCGTACAACCTTTATTACTGGCTAATTGCTTTAAGACTTCGACTTTTTCCAGGTTATTAATTAAGTTTTCACCTTGAAAACGAGAGAAATGGTTACGGTAATCGTTTTCTGCAAGCGGTGCTTTCATTTCACCGGTCAATAAGCCTTCAGCAGTATTGGCGAAGGCCACTATGCCAATGCCTAATTCCTTTGCTGTTGGCAGCAGTTCGCTTTCTATCTGACGGTCGGCCAGGGAATAGCCGATCTCCAGCGCGCTTATGGGGTGAATGCTGTTGGCTTTACGAAGTTGGTCAGCTGTAATTTCCGATACGCCAATGTTACGCACTTTACCTTCTTTAATCAGGTCGGCGACCGTTCCGATGATGTCTTCCACCGGCACGCTGTTATCCATTCGGCTGGGCTGGTAGAGGTCAATGGTTTCAATACCCAAACGGGTCAGAGAGTAGTTTATAAAATTCTTGATAGCGATGGGGCGCAGATCCATTCCCAGCCAGTGGCTGTTATGAAAGATAGCACCGAATTTTACGCTGATGAAGGCATCGTTGCGTCTTCCTTTAATAGCTTTGCCCACCAGCATTTCATTATGACCGGCACCGTAAAAGTCTCCGGTGTTCAAAAAATTAATACCACTATCTAAGGCTTCATGGATCGTAGCTATACTTTCTGTTTCGTCAGGTGTAGGGCCGCCCCAGATAGAGGACATGCGCATACAGCCTAAACCAAGTTTTGACACGAACGGGCCATTTTGGCCCAATTGAATTTTTGTGATATTTTTCATGGTACAAAGATCGAAGTTCAAAATACGTAATGGTTTCTTTCACGGCTCAAATACTTTGCCCGTACGGCTCATTTAAATTTGACATCAACTGGTGCATTTAGCACATTCGGATCAATTTTTTTAATACGTCAGCAACTACCAATTCGTAAATTCGGTATTTAGGAAGTTCAGCATCAACAGGTCATTTCGCCAAATAATTAGTAGCCAATACAAAGGAAGAAAAAGTACTCTGGTTTAAGAGCGGAAGAGGGTCTCAAAATCTCCTACTTAACATAACCCTAATTATCAGACAAGAGAAACAGGCACCTTTGTCTCAAGCAACATTGGATTACACGCATCCCTTCGTTGTTTTTGTACATATAATTAAATCGAGGTATAGTAAAATAGTCTATACCCTTTTACCATGCCTTAAACTTAAAAGTGCAAACAAATTAGGGGAGAAAATATTAATGTAGAAAATTCTACTTTAATTAATATAAATAAAAGGAAGCTTACATTACATATGACAAGTAAGCATAAAGGAATCTGTAAAGTAAAGAATTCGTTGATAATTGAATATTGTTACTCCAACTGGAATCGTCAACGTTCTTAGGAGCCAGTAAAATGCTTGAAAATTGGCTCGAGATTCTTTATATTTGAACATAAAAACCGTAAGTCCATGAGTACTATTGAAGAATTAAATGCTATTGGTGGCACTGTTGTAAGACGGCTGAGGAGGAAGAAGCTCGAAAGCGGGAAACCGTTTTTGATCTGGTCAAGCGAGTTGCCTAAAAACCAAAGTTACCTGGAGTATCCTGACCACTCTATCAAAGTCGTAACGGTGAGCCCTGATTTAAAGTCATTCCATCTTGTCCGTGAACTTACTCAAGGTCAGATAGAAACTATCAGAAGAAGGTTTAATCTGCTATAAATGCCCAGCCTGTACATTATAACAGGTTCCAACGGCGCGGGAAAATCTACAGTTGGCCCTGGATATCTTCCAAAAGTAATTAATAGCAATTATTCAATTTTTGACGGAGATCTTCTTTACACACGAAAACTCAGCGAGTTATTTCCAGAAATAACTCGTTCTGCTAAATATGCGCGCCGAGATGCACTCGATTATGTCGTTGAATTATTCGAACAACAAACCGAAGCCGCATTGATCAATAGTGAAGATTATGTATATGAAGGTCACTTTACTAATGATGAGACGTGGGAAAAGCCAAAGGAATTTAAGAGAGCAGGTTACAGTATTCATCTAATCTTCTTTGGACTGAATAGTCCAGAGGTATCTCAATTCCGGGTTACAGAACGTGTAACAGAAGGCGGTCACTATGTCGATCCGCAAACGCTTTATAACAACTTTTATGGGAATTTACAAAAATTAAATGTGCATCATGGCTTAATTGATGATTTGACCATTATAGACACATCTGAAATTAATCACAAAATTCTATTCAAAACTATTGGGTATCAGGTAGAATTTCATGTACCGCAAGATGAACTTCCCGCTTGGTTTATTGATTATCTTCCATCAATTGTGCAGTTGTTTACTCAACACATACAATAACAAAATGGCATTTCTTTATCAGCCCAAATAACATCATATTTTAATAAAAGAGATTGTGTTACTATAAATTTTACAGGTTGTGTTTTATTATTATATGGTAAAACAAGCGTAAATATTAAAAAAAAGCATAAAAACCCGATTTTGCGACTCGCAAATAGAGATTACAGGAATTCCTTCGTTTTTTTGTCATCCAATTCACCCTGTTAAAACCCATTATACCTAGATCAAAGTTTTAGTAGGTTTCAATGTAATCTTTATTAATAAGCACAAGCACCTGGCGAAAAAGTAAATGAACTTATCAAATGAAGGTGATATTTTACTTTGAATAGTTAACACCGTTTGTTTACCAATAAGCACAACTGAAGTCCAAAATATGTCGTAGCTATTTGAGGTGTAAAACAAACGGTCGTTTATAATAATGGCGCTTTAAATAAAAAGAACCTTTTTATTTAATATATTATTCGTCGCTCATAAATGTTCGAACCTGATGAAATATAATTCAAAACCGATCGAAGTACATACTGAAATTTTTTATTTCATCATATACAAATCAGTTAATTCCTTATTCTACTCTTCTCATTTTCTGCACCACCAGTATTCCGTTTTTGATTAGTTCCAGCTGTCTTACCAAAGTTGTAGCTCAGCCCTACTGTGAAAGATTGCGAATTGAACCGGTTGCGGAAAGAGGCTGTTGTGTTCGGAATGAAATTAGTTATTCCGTCGGCGGAATAAGTATGCAGAACATCGCGTGCACTGAACTTCACTGCCGCCTGATTGTGCCATATTTTCTTCTGCAAACCTGCATTGAGTTGCCCGGTCGGGTAATTGATTTGCTGACCGGTTGTACGTCGCATTATATAAAATCCACTGAGTTCAGCGCTCCAACCTTTAGGCAGCGTAAACTGGTTAGTCATATTCCCCTCGCCAAAGGTTAACGCCTGGTCTAAGTTCAAATCATAGGCCTTCCCCTTATAGTGGGTGCGAAATACCTGAATGTAGGTAGTCATGAACCACCATTTTGTGGGCTCCAAAGTTAGGTTAACCGAGGCGCCGATGTAAGTTGCGGTGCCGATATTACCAGTTCCGTCAATGAACACGTCACCCTGCCGTCTTACAATCTCACTCTGTAGATTACTGAACCGGTTATAATACAAAGCACCGCTGAACATGCTTTTATAATTGTAGGCCAGCCTGTAATTATCCGCTATCTGCGGCAGCAAATAAGGGTTACCGGCCGAATAAGTATACTTATCAGAGAGTAGTACAAAAGGGTTCAAGTCTTGATAATAAGGGCGGCCAATACGCCTTCCATAAGAAACCACTAACATATGCGTTCCAGTACTGTCAAGCTTATAGGATAAGAAACTTGTAGGAAACAAATTGGTATAATGCCTGATGAATGAAGAATCTGGATGTAATACATTACCCAACTGATGACCATCAGCATTGGTGTTCTCCAAACGTAAGCCGACTTGAAAAGAAATCCGGCTAAAGTTTTGACTATAGTTTAAATAGGCTGCATTAATATTTTCTTTGTATAGAAAGCGGTTCGATAAATTATAATTGGTAGTGCTTACGCCATTAACTACATTGAAATATTCAGCTCCGTTATCTGTATTTACATAACTGCTTTTGAGGCCAGCCTCCAGCTTAGCTTTATTGGGAAGAGGATGTATATAGTCGGTTTTGGCCGTATAGATGTTAATCGAGGTTGGTAATTTATCGGTAAGGGCCTGGGTAGCTGTAAGCGTTCCGTCTGTATTGAAGGTGCTGTTCAAAAAAACCTGATTGCTGTTAGCGCTATAATTTAGGTAGTCCAAATCAAACGTCAAAGCCCTGCCCAAGCTGTCAAACTGATGGCTATAGTTAACATTGATCCCGCCATTATTAAAATGATTACGACTGTTGTTCTGTGACTGCACCACCGAATCCAGGTCATGACTGCTGTTAAATAAATTATTGATAGAAGGATTGTCGAGATGTGTATTTGATAATAAACCGGTGAGTACCACACCCCAGGTAGTTTTAGGAGAAGCATAGTAGTCCATGCCCAGCTTTAAATTGGTACTGTTCGTTTTGGGCTTAATGTACTGCGTCTGTTCAAAAGCGGATATTAAGTTTCCGCTGTTGTCATAATACTGCCGGTCCAGATCCAGGCTCCTGTAACCCTGACTTAGACTATAAGCGACATTAGCAAACAAATTGAGTTTGTTCACTCGATAGTTCAAGTTCAGGCTTTCTGACGTTTGTCCGTAATGAGCCAGGCCGTAGCTAGTAGCAAATGCTCCATTAAAGCCGGCTGTCTTGGTCTTCTTGGTTTTAATATTAATCACGCCGGCGTTTCCGGCAGCATCATATTTGGCTGGCGGATTATCCATCAGTTCGATCTGGTCCAGCCCTGAAGAAGGCAGAGAACGCAGGTAAGCCGTTAGGTTATCCCCAGAAAGATAGGTAGGCTTACCATCTACCAGTATCAATACTCCTGCTTTACCTTTGAAGGAAATACTACCATTGCCTTCAACAATAACGCCTGGCGCTTTTTCCAGCGCTTCCAGCGCATTGGTTCCGGTGTTTGATATTAAAGCACCTACATTCACTACTGTGCGGTCCAGTTGCTGCTCAATGTAGGCTCTTTTACCGATTACAGTAACGGCTTGAAGTGTTGTTGATTTTACTGATAAAATCAGGTAGGGCAGCGTAATCACTCGTTGACTGGTTAAGCCAAAACTAAGTGAAAGGCTATCCATTCCTACTGCGGATATGGCAATAAGATAATTGCCCTTGTCTGGAATGGTGAACTTATATTGTCCACTGGAATCGGTTAAGGTCTGTAGTAAAGGTGAACTTACATTTGCCTTCCGGAGCATCACGGTGGCATAATCCATCGGCTGACGACTGCTACTTAATACCCTGCCTTTCACCTCATACGACATTTGCTGTGCCTGCTTTTCAATTAAGATATTATCATCGATTTGCCTGAATGTAAGATTGGTATTACTGAGCAGCTGCTGCAGAGCCTGTTCAACACTGCGTGTTGCTGGAGCCATAGTTAGGTTGTTCAGGGCTGTGATGTCCGCTTTGCGATAGTAAAATCTGAATGGTGTTTGCTGCTCTATCTTTTTGAACGCTGTTTCCAGGTTTTCGTGATTTACACTGAGGGTCACCTTTTCAGTACCGACACTTTGCCCATTAGAAGATATAGCCCAAAGCACCTGCATACTGGTCAATAATAGGAAAACTACAAGAAGGCTAAAACGCATGAAACGGTACAGTAAAGATAAATGAAGTTTATTCTTATCGTTCGGGTGCAAGCATAATGGACCCGGTTTCCACAGATGTGCAGAAAAAATCATAATTTTAAAAGTTTTAAGTTGATTGCCTATTGATTTGAAACACGCTCTCGGTTGCACCGGGAGTACCCCTGCAGGCCGGTTGCCTCCGGCTTGCAGTTGGTTTATCTTTCTTTTCTCTGCCTAGCAGAAAAAAGCTTGTTAAAGTTGCTATTTTGTTCCTTAAATATGCATCACGAGTTAAAGGTTAATAAATAGGATGATTAGTTCGGGTTTTATGGATTACATCCTTCACCACTAATGAGGATGCTGCCATCACTCCCATGCTCGTAACTGGCATGATTAAAAGCACAGACAATCCGAAGCACCTCGTCCAGGTTTTTGCTGCCAGGTGCCGTACCGGAAAAGCGGCAGCTTTTCAAGCTTTCATTAGCAAAATGAATTTTTACGCCGAATCGTTGTTCCAGCTTTTGTGCGGTCTCGGAAAAAGTTAGATCATCAAACTGCAAATCACTATAGCGCCAGGCTATGACGTTAGATGCATTTACTGTGGTTGTAAGCAATTTGTGCTGCCCCGTATTATAACTAATCTGGTCATTCGGAATTAGGTAGCCCAGCAGGTGGCTGCCATCAGCCACGCTTACTTTGCCGCGCGTTACAGTTACCACCACTTGGGCAGTACCTTTACCTGCCTTGATATTAAAAGCCGTTCCTAATACCGTAGTGAGGACCTGGCCTGTATGTACAATAAATGGCTTTGCGGAATTATGCTTAACGTCAAAATAAGCCTCTCCGCTTAGGTAAACCTCCCGGGTCTTACCCTTAAAGGTTTGCGCATATTGAAATTTAGCACCTGCATTTAACCAAACCTGCGTATCATCGCTTAAAGTAAGTTGCCGCTTTTCAGATGGTAATGTCTGAATAGTCACCAGCTCATTGGGCAGGAACCAACCGTGCAGAGAAGGCCAGACTGTATATAAAACAAAAAATATTGCAACAGATGCCGCTACGGCAGTTATGGCACGTAGCAAGATTTGCTTTTGCTTCAAGGGGATGACTTTCACAGGCTGCCGCTCCCTGATGCTTTGTTGCACATCCCTAAACACGCTGTCTAGCCAATGCTCGCGGGTGCTGGCATTCATATTATGCCAGCCGCCCGACTTTGTAGTATGACCGTCTAGCCATTGTTCTACCTGCAGGTTTTCTTCGGGCGTTGTTTCCTGCCTAAGGTATCGGTTAAGTAAGTTTTCGATATCGGGACGGCTCATTTTTGCACTGATTTGAACCATTGTCGTATCAGAGCGCCAGTAGTACCGAAGAAAATTGAACTTTTTTATTGAATGCTATTGGGCAAGGTATGCTATAAGCAAAATGGTCATGCCACTATATCCGATAGTTTGCCTTAAATGCTTAAGCGCCAGGGTAAGCTGATTTTTAATGGTTTGCTCCGAAAGGCCCAGGAGTTGCGCTATTTCTGCTATGGAATGATGCTCATGGCGGCTCAAGTGATAGATATGCTGTGTTTTAACAGGCAGCTCCAGAAGAGCGTTACTGATGGATGTTTCCAGTTCCTTAATCTGGAGTTGCTGGTCAGCGCTAGCGAGGTATGGCTTTTCCAGGGTCTGCACTAAAGCCGCATATTCCTCACGAGTAACATTGCGGCGTATTGTATCGACAATTCGGTAGCGAATGGCTGAAAACAAATAAGATTCCAAGGAACTTGAAATATGAAGAGATTGACGGTCGGCCCAAAGCTTCATAAACAAGTCATGTAACACGTCTCGGGCATCATCCAGACTATACAGTTTGGAGGCCGAAAAGTCAGTCAATCGTTCAGCATAGCGCTGGTAAATGAGGGCAAATGCCTCCTCATTACCTTGCTTAAACATGATAATAAGTTGTAAGTCGGTTAATTCCTCTCGATCATGCCTCATTAGATGTCAGCTAATATAAAAGATAACCGTTTATCATGCAATTGATGTTTACTCACTTCATCCAGTATGCGTTAAAAAGTATATTTATACATTTAGGCTGAGAGGATGTGAGATTCAGATCCACTAAGTGCTTTATCAAAAAATGAAGGTTTTCTGATAATTAACCCACCTAAATGTAAGCCAAAAGCGGCAAAATAGCACTAGAGAAATGTGTCCATTAATTGATGAAGTTTACAATGTAAAGCGAAATTTTTATTAACGGATCTCTAATTACACAGAAACCTTCGTTTAATCGTAAAGTCTATATATTTCTTTAAAAGCAAATTGGATTATTCTAAGAATCAGTATCTGGTAAGCTTTTTATGTTACCTAAAAATACCACACAACAGACTACTTAATTCCATTTGT
>JAABUP010000511.1_pt1 | contig 85307 bp, 88 predicted proteins | sample 5559201 | NCBI WGS metagenome assembly JAABUP01 (sample SAMN10711887, study PRJNA513373) | rock metagenome | isolation source: Antarctica rocks | place: Antarctica
CACCGACCGGATCGAACCGCTCCTGGACGTGGAACGGGAACACCGCGCCCACGCCGTGGTCGAGCAGAGCATCCCCGAGCTGAAGCAGGGCCCGCTGGCGCACCTGCCCTCCGGGGACTTCTGGGCCCGTACTCCCACCACACCGCTTCGCGGCGCGTCGGGTCCCCCGGCCGCCTGGGTCACCCTGGCCGCGATGACGGTCAACATGGGACGGGCGATCGCGACCCTGGCCGGGCACGGCCTCGGCGAAGCCACCCTCACCACCCTGCAACGCACCCTGCTCGCCGTCCCCGCCCGGCTCGCCCGCAGCGCCCGCCGCTACCACCTGCACCTACCTGTCGGCTGGCCCTGGCAGACCGCCCTCACCTGGCTCAAGCGCCGCATCGACGCCCTCCCCCTGATCACCTGAGCGCCGGTCACCCCCCGACCGCCCACCACCCGAGGACCCGGAGCACACCCACCGGGACCGAGTACGTCCACAGCCCGACATTCAGCGATCGAAGATCAACTTCACTTGATCAAATACTCAGCGGTGCATCCGGGCTGACCGGGCGAACGTCCTCCAGCCCCGGTGACGACGGGGCCCGCCGCACGTGTCGGCGTCGCGGGAGGACGACGGCCGGAGACGCAGTAGCGACCAAAGTGAGGAAGTGGCCAATGGCGCGTGGCAGGGGGTTCGCGGCCGGCCGGGAGCCCAGCAGGGACGAGAAGGGGCACTCAACTGATGACTGGACTGACCAACCTGCCGTCGGACCTGCCCGTCCCTGAAGACGACGTCGCGGCGGCGACGAGCCGATCCACCAGCTGCGGCAGGCCGGTCAGGCGGGCGTGGGCTCCGGGCGCAGGACCTGAGGCTCGCCGAGCTTCACCGCGACGACGCCAGCGAGCACGAGCAGACCGCCGGCGAGCTGCACCGGGTGGGGGAGCTCGTCGAGCAGCAGCCAGGCGGCGACTACGCCGGCGAGCACCTCGATCAGCGCGACGAACGACGCCAGCCGCGACCCTAGCCGGCGGCTGGCCGCGATGCCGGTGACGTAGGCGACGGCCGCGGTCACCAGTCCCAGCACGATCAGAGGGACCCACCAGGCCACCGGGCTCCCGGCGTAGACGACGTCGCCGCGGGTCGTGCGCACGGGCAGCACGCCGGCCGCGCCGAGGGCGGCCAGCACCGCCGCACCCACGAGCAGGCCGGCGGCGGCCAGGGCGATCGGCGGCAGGCCGGTGCTCTCGTCGGCCGAGATCAGGAAGTACGACGCGGCGCCGACCATCGCGGCCAGCGCCCACAGCACACCCGCGGTGCTGAGGTGGGTGCCGGCGAGCAGGTCTAGCACCAGCACCAGTCCGAGGGCGGCCAGGCCGGCACCGGCCAGCGTGACCGCGCCTGGCCGCTGCCCGTGCCGCAGCCACAACCAGCCCACGACGGCCGCGGGTGCGGTGTACTCGATCAGCAGCGCCGGCCCGATCTGCATGTGAGAGACCGCGGAGAAGTAGCAGAACTGCGCGCCGGCGACCGCGAGCACGCCGTAGACCGTGATGAGCCCGGCGTTGCGCAGAAGCAGCCGCCAGCGGCCACGTAGCGCCACCGCGCCGAAGGGCGCGACGACCAGGGCAGCGAGCCCGACCCGCACCGTCACGACCGCGCCGGCGCTCCACCCGGTGTCGAGCAGGCCCCGGGCGAGTGACCCGGACAGGCCGAACGATGCCGCGGAGGCGACGGCGAACCCCAAGCCGCTGGCGACCCTCCGGTCATCGGTGTCAGCGCTCATGACCGATGACGTTAGGGGCTCTGGATGTAAGCTGTCAACGTGGTCTTCACGCATGACACCCAGGTGTCGCTGTAGGCGGCTGTCGCCCTGACCTACAGCGCCGTCGGCCCCGACACGCTGACGACGGTCCAGGACCTGGACGCCTTCTACGACGGGTGGCTCTACACCGGCCGCCGCGACCGCGACGTCGCGGAGCTCGCCGCGGTGCGGGCCCTGCGGCCGGTGCTGCACGACCTGCTGACCCGGGACCGCGACCGGGCGGCGGACCTGGTCAACACGCTGCTCGCCGACGCCCGCGCCGTGCCGCAGCTGGTGCGCCACGACCCCTTCGACTGGCACCTGCACGCCGTCAACCGGGACGCGCCGCTGGCCACCCGGATCGCGGTGGAGACCGCGATGGCGATGAGCGACGTCATCCGCGGCGACGAGCTGTCACGCCTTTCCGTCTGCGCCGACGCCGGCTGCGGCGGCGTGGTCCTCGACCTCTCCCGCAACCGCTCCCGCCGCTTCTGCAGCACCAGCTGCGGCAACCGCAACGCCGTCGCGGCCTATCGCGAGCGGCGCGCCTCGGCGGCCTCTTCCCCCGAGTAGCGCACCCCGGCAGCGGCGCGCTAGCTGTCGAGGGTGCGCATCTGCCGGTCTCGGAGGTCGTGGTCCCAGCCGGCGCGGCTCGCTTTAAAGGCTTGCGTGTCCGCTAGCCGCGCGACGGCCCGCGCTACGACCACGCGAACAACACGCTGTACGTGGCCCCAACACGGGGCTATCGCCAACATCAATGCCTATCGCTCCTGTCAAGGAGTAGGCCTTCTGCCTTTCTCGGTCGCCGGTGAGGCGATCAAGCCCGGCTCGTGGACCTGGGGATGGGGCCGGCGAGCGACCTGTCGGGGCTCGCCTATTTCCTCCTCCAGGACTGGCCCCCACTGGACACGCACGCGGGCCAGCAACGCCGGCAAGACAGCAACAGCACCACGTCCGGTGACAGCTCGACCTTCCGGGCGCCAGGCAGCGCTCCCAGCAGGGCGCCAGCCAGCACCCCCAGCAGGAGCAGGACCAACGGCGACGCGACGCGAAACTGCGCGGACAGGACGTCCGGTCCGCGCAGTGCCGGCCCTCCACACCCGCGAGCGCGGTCATGGCAGCGTCCATCAACGCGCTCATCACCTGCAGGCCCGCGCCGACGGCCAACGCGAGCAGCCCTTCCTGCATGTTCCCGGCGATCTCGGCCATCGCCACGCTCACCTGCTCTGGCACGGCCAGCCCGGGCCCCTACGCTGCCCCGACGGTGTTCTTCTGGTAGTCCCTCACGAGCGGTCCCCTGTCTGTGATGGATCGACTTGGCGGTCGCCCAACACCTACCGCACGGCAGGCATCAGGCGGGGGACCGCCACACCAACTTCCACGAGACCCGTGACAACCTCGCAGCCCCCCAGGTCGACCACTACCGGAATCCCGATGCCATCCACGTAGCCCATGTCGTGGAGGTGCGCATTGTCGGGGGCCTGACCGCCCAGGCGCACGGCGGCAGTTTCGACGGCCAAGATGGGCGGTCAACACCACTCGTCTATGCGGGAAGGCGCATCCTGGCGGGACCTTGCCTAGCATGTTCGCCACCTGGGAGAGCTTCCAGAGGTCCCGTTGGTCGGCCCGGGTGTCCACCGTCAGCCTGCCTCCTGCCGCCTGCACCTCTTCGACGAGCAATGCGGACTGGACTGGTACGACGTTTCCGAAGTCGACGACCTAGGCGGGCTCCCGACGCAGCCACGCCGCCTCCGACTCAAGGCAGTGAGACAGTAGCAAACGCTACCTTGCGCCCTCCTGGTGTCAAGCCCACCACCGGGCCGAGTGGACCGCCGATAACGGCCGCACAGACATCGACAACTTGGTCCTGCTGTGCTGGGAACACCACAGCCTCATCCACGCCCGCCGGCAACACCTCGTGCCCCACCCCACCACGACGGCAGCTACGTCCTCGTGGACCAACACAGCTGGGAAACGAGACACGCCCCCCGCACCAGACTATCCGGGCTCGTCGCATGACGAGCCAGCACCCCACCCACCAGCGCGCACCGAAACCGGGCACCCGCACGCCCTCAGGCCGGGGGTCAGGTGCCGCTGTTGTCCGTGGTCGGCGCCGCGGTGCGGCCGCCGCGCGTCTCCGCGTCGTAGAGCGCCGCGCCGACGATCCCGGCGTCGTTGGCCAGTGTCGCGGCGACCACAGGGGTGCGGCAGTCGAGCAGCGGCACGAACTTGTCCGGCTCCTTGCTCACCCCGCCGCCGAGCACGATGAGGTCGGGCCAGAGCAGCGACTCCATGGTCTGGAGCACGATAGAGAGGCGGTGCGCCCACTCCTTCCAGGAGAGGTCCTTCTTCTCGCGGATGATCTCGCTGGCCCACTTCTCGGCCTCGCGGCCGCCGTTGACCTCCATGTGGCCGAGCTCGGTGTTGGGGACGAGCTGGCCGTCGAGCAGCAGCGCCGAGCCGATGCCGGTGCCCAGCGTGAGCAGCAGCACGACACCGCGGTGCCCAGCCGCGGCGCCGAAGCGGGCCTCTGCCAGCCCAGCGGCGTCGGCGTCGTTCACGACCGTCACCGGCACGCCGAGGCGCTTGCCGAAGATGCCGGCGGCGTCGGCGTCGACCCAGCCGGGGTCGACGTTCGCCGCGGTCTTGGTGACGCCGCTCTTGACCACGGCGGGGAAGGTGCTGCCGATGGGGCCGGTCCATCCCAGCTGCTTGACGGCGTCCGCGACGACGTCGGCGACCGCCTCCGGGGTGGCCGGGTGCGGGGTCTTGATCCGGAGCCGGTCGGCGAGCAGCTTGCCGGTGGCGAGGTCGACCGGGGCGGCCTTGACGCCGGTGCCGCCGATGTCCACGCCGAAGCCGGTGCCCTCGGCCCGGGCGGGGCCGGTCACGCGCGGGCCCCAGCAGCGGTGTCGCCCACCCGCGGCCCCGGCACCCCACGGAACGCGAACGGCGCGCTCGGCCGTCCGGGCTGCACCCACCAGCACTCTCCGCTGCGGCCGCCCTCGAGGATGGCCATGACGGCGTCCACGACCTCCTCCACATCGAGCAGCGGCACCCCGCCGGCGGCCAGCACCTCGCGCATCGGATCCACGATCGCGGTGTTGGCGAAGCTCGGGCACAATGCGTTGACCGTCACCCCCTCGGGCTCCAGGGCCGGGCCGAGGCCACGCACCAGGCCCACGACCGCATGCTTGTTGCCGCCATAGACCGGGTCTAAGGGCACAGCGGTCAGCCCGGCCAGGCTGGCCGTCGCGACGATCGCCCCGCGTCGCTGCCGCAGGGCCGGCAGGGCCGCGTGCACGCCGAAGACGACACCGTCGATGTTGATGGCGTTGGCCCGCCGGTAGAGCTCCTCGTCGAAGTCGTCGCCGAGCCCGCAGCCGGTGCTGACGCCGGCGTTGAGAAAGGCGATGTCGAGCCCGCCGTACACCGAGACCGCCGCGGCCACAGCGGCTCGGTTGTCGGCCAGGGAGCGCACGTCGGTGCGCACGAAGACCCCGCCGACCTCCTCCGCGACCTCGGGCCCGCGGGTGGCGTCGACATCGGCGACCACGACCCTGGCCCCGCCGGCGGCGAGGCGCCGCGCGACGCCCGTGCCGATCCCGTTGGCGCCGCCGGTGACCAGTGCTGCCTTGCCGTCCAGGTCCATGACGGGGACGCTACCCACATGCCCGACGTCGAGCTGCACGCCCGCATCACCGCCCTCGCCGACGAGGAGCACGCGCTGCTGCGCTCCCGCTCGGGTGGGGGCGGGCTCTCGCCCGAGGAACACGCCCGCCTCGGCCAGATCGAGACCGCGCTGGACAAGACCTGGGACCTGCTGCGCCAGCGGGAGGCCCGACGCCGGGCCGGCCTCGACCCCGAGTCGGCGGCCGAGCGCGACACGGCGACCGTCGAGGGCTATTTGAGCTGAGCGGTCCGCTCAGCCGGGCAGCGCGGTGGCGGAGACCTCGGAGACGCCCACGGAGGGCGGCTCGGCCACCGGGCCGGCGTCGGTGCCATCGCGGTCGATCAGCAGGGCCGCGAGCAGCTCCCGGTGGGTGGCCGCATCGCCCCAGGCGGCGGCCAGCCGCTTGGCCCGCTTGTAGAAGAAGTGCGCCTCGTGCTCCCACGTGTAGCCGATCCCACCGTGGTACTGGATCATCAGCTGGGTCGCGAGCTTGGCCGTGTCGCTGGTCTTGCTCTTGGCCACGCTGACCGCCGTCGGGGCGTCCGGGAACCCCCCGTCGAGGGCGGCGGCGCTGTAGAGCGCCGCGTGCTCACTCATCGTCGCCGCGACGTGCAGGTCGGCCAGCGAGTGCTTCAGCGCCTGGAAGGAGCCGACCGGCCGGCCGAACTGCACCCTGTCCTTGTCATAGGCCACCGTGCGCGTGACGGCCTCGCGGGCGATGCCGGCGAGTTCGGCGGAGGTCAGGACCGCGGCGCGGGCGGCGAGCGTGCCGAGCACGTCCGGCCCGCCGGCCGTCAGCGCCTCCGCCGGAGCCCCCTCGAGGGTGACCCGGGCGAGCCGGGTGGTGCCGTCGTACTGCGTCAGGGGTGTGACGGTCACGCCGTCGCCCCGGGGGTCGACGGTGTGCAGCCCCCCCTCCGGGTCGACGACGACGAGCAGGTCGGCCACCCCGGCATATTCGACGCGGGGGAGTACGCCGACGGCGACGCCGCCGGTCACCGCGACGGCACGGTCCAGGCCGACGGTGCCGACCACCTCGCCGGCAGCGATCCGCGGCAGCCACGACGCCTGCTGCGTCGGTGAACCCGCTAGCCGCAATGCCTCGCCGGCGAGCACCGTCGGCAGCCACGGTCCCGGCACCACGCCGGCACCGAAGGCCCTCGCGATGACCTGCGCGTCGAGCAGCCCGAGGCCCAGCCCGTCGTACTCCTCGGGGACGAGCACCGCCAGCCACCCCTGCTCCCCGATGCTCTTCCACAGGTCGAGGGGGTGACCGTCGCCGTCGGGGTCCTCGAAGACGCGGCGCACCGCGGCGAGGTCGAAGCGGTCGGCCAGGAAGTCGCGCACGGTGGAAGCCAGCGCGCGCTGCTCGTCGGTGAGCCCGAAGTCCACGAGGGTTCCCTTACCGGGGCAGGCCGAGCACGCGCTCGGCGACGACGTTGCGCTGGACCTGGGACGAGCCGCCCCAGATGGTGACCGAGCGCGACCACATGGACAGGGTCTGCATGGTCTTCAGATCGGTGCCGTCCCCGAACGGCGACTGCACGGTCACGTCGGCGCCCATCAGGTCGTCGAACGCCTCCCACATGTGCTGGAAGGTCTCCGACCACTGCAGCTTCGTCATCGAGGCCTCGAAGCCGAGGTCCCTCCCCTTCTCCACCTGCGACTGGATGTGGAAGGAGTGGTATTTCAGGCACTCGAGCTCGACCAGCTGCTTGGCCAGTTCCTGGCGCAACACCGGGTCCTCGGCGGCGGTGCCGGCGCCGCGCTCGATGCGGTGGGAGATGCCGGCGATGGAGCGCAGCTGCTCGCTGAACTCGGTGTACTGACCGATGGCGGACGCCCCGCGCTCAAAGGACAGCAGCAGCATCGCGGTGCGCCAGCCGTTGTCGACACCGCCGAGATTGGCCGACACGGGGCAGCGCGCGTCGGTGAAGAAGACCTCGCCGAACTCGCTCTCCCCGCTGATCTGCTTCAGCGGCCTGGCCTCGACCCCAGGCTGGTCCATGTCGATGAGCAGCATGGAGATGCCCTCGTGCTTGCTCGTGCTGGCGCCGGTGCGCACGAGGGCGAACATCTTGTCGCCGTGCATCGCCTGGGTGGTCCACACCTTCTGCCCGTTGACGACGAACTCCTCGCCCTCCTGCACCCCGGCGCAGCGCAACGCCGCGAGGTCGCTGCCGGCTCCCGGCTCGGAGAAGCCCTGCACCCAGATGACCTCGTTGCGCAGCAGTGGACCGATGATCTCCTTCTTCTGCTCGTCGGTCCCCAGCACCATGATCGTCGGCGCCAGGAAGGTCAGCCCCAGCTGGTTGGCCGACTGGGGTGCCCGGGCACGCGACATCTCCTCGTCGTAGATCGCCTTCATCCCCGGCGTGCCGCCACGCCCACCGAACTCCACCGGCCACTGGATCCCGGCGAAGCCGGCGCGCGCCTTGTCGGCCTCCCACTCCCGGCGCAGGGCGAAGCTCTCGTCGGCGGACACCGACGACCAGAAACCGGGCACCTTCCACTCCGGCTTGACCGTCGACGTGAGGTAGGCCCGCAGCTCGCTGCGGAAGGCCTCCTCCTCCAGGGTGTATGTGAGGTCCACGACGTTGTTCTACCAGGCGTTGTTCTACCAGGCGGGGTTCTACCAGGCGGGGTTCTACCAGGCGGGGTTCTACCGGGCGGGGAGGCCGGCGAGCAGCAGCTCCACCAGGCCGGCTGTCAGCTCCGCGCGGGGGAGGGGGTCCGGCTGCCCCAGCCACCAGTCGCCGGCCGACTGCACCATCCCGACGATCGCGTGCGCCCAGACCGGTGCCAGGGGGTCGCCGGGCGCGAGCCCCAGCTCGATGGTGAGGCCGGCGGCCAGCAGGTCGCCGAACCGCCGCTGGAACGACGCCACCTGCCCACGCACCCGCGGCTCGGCGGCGGCCTCTCCCGCCATCAGGAAGCGGTACGTCGCCGGCTGCGCCGACACCAGCGCGAGGTAGGTGTCCACGGTGTGGGTGGCCCGGGCCCGCAGATCGTCGCCCGGTCTGGTCAGCGCCGCGCGCAATGCGCGGAGCAGCGTGTCGGTGTGCCGCTCGGCGAGCGCCCGGTAGAGCCCGCCCTTGTCACCGAAGACGCGGTAGAGGATCGGCTTGGTGATGCCGGCACCGGCCGCGATCGCCGCCATCGACGCCGCCGGCCCGTCCCGCGCGACCACGAGGTCGGCCGCGTCGAGCAGACGCTCCCGGCGCGTCTTGACAGCGGTTACCGCGGGTAACACCCTTGGGACCCTACCGCTCGTCGCCTTTTGGAGGACCACCATGACCGCCGACCGTGCCGCGGCTGCCGTCGCCGCCGAGACCGGGACGCCGTTCTCGCTCGCCCTGACCGAGGACCAGGTGACCGTGCGGGACTGGGTGCACGGCTTCGCCACCGACGTGATCCGCCCGGTCGCCGCGGAGTGGGACGAGCGCGAGCAGACGCCGTGGCCGGTGATCCAGGAGGCGGCGAAGAACGGTCTCTACTCGGTGGAGTTCTTCGGCGAGCAATGGTTTCACCCCAGCGGGATCAGCATCCCGATGGTAATGGAGGAGCTGTTCTGGGGCGACGCCGGCATCGCCCTGTCGATCGTCGGCACCACGCTGGCGAGCGCGGCGCTGCTGTCCAACGGCACCGAGGCGCAGATCGGCGAGTGGATCCCGCGGATGTTCGGCGACGCGAACGACGTGAAGCTCGGCTCGCTGTGCGTCAGCGAGCCCGACGCCGGCTCCGACGTCTCCTCCCTGCGGACCCGCGCGGTCTACGACGAGAAGACCGACGAGTGGGTGCTCAACGGCACCAAGACCTGGGCGACGAACGGCGGGATCGCCGACGTGCACGTCGTCGTCGCCAGCGTGGAGCCCGAGCTCAAGGCCCGCGGGCAGGCCAGCTTCGTGATCGGCCCCGAGCACAAGGGGAGGGGGCTGGCGCAGGGCCAGAAGTTCAGCAAGCACGGCATCCGGGCCTCGCACACCGCGGAGGTGGTGTTGACGGACCTGCGGCTGCCCGGCGCCCAGCTGCTGGGTGGCAAGGACAAGCTGGACGAACGCTTCGCCCGGGTGCGGGAGGGCAAGCGGGCGGGCGGCCAGGCGGCGATGGCGACCTTCGAGTCCTCCCGGCCGGCTGTCGCGGCGCAGGCGGTGGGGATCGCCCGGGCGGCGTACGAATATGCGGTGGAGTACGCCAAGGAGCGCGTGCAGTTCGGCCGCCCCATCGCCATGAACCAGGGCATCGCCTTCACCCTGGCCGACATGCGGGCCCGGATCGACGCCGCCCGCCTGCTCACCTGGCGGGCCGCCTGGATGGCGCGCAACGGGGTGCGGTTCACCGCCGGCGAGGGCTCGATGAGCAAGCTGATGGCCGGCGAGACGGCTATCTGGGTGACCGACCAGGCGATCCAGGTGCTGGGCGGCAACGGGTTCACCAAGGACTATCCGGTCGAGCGGTGGTGCCGGGACGCGAAGATCTACACCATCTTCGAGGGCACCAGCGAGATCCAGCGGCTGATCATCGCGCGGGCGATCACCGGCCTGCAGGTCCCCTGACCGGTCCCGGCCGGGTGGGCGGCCGGCTGGGGGCTGGGGGCTGGGAGGCTGGACCGATGACCGAGGCTGCTCCGACGCGCGTCCGCCAGCTCACGCTGCACGGCCACCAGGTCAGCTGGCGGGAGGCCGGCCCGGCCGACGCCGAGGAGGTCGTGCTGCTGCTGCACGGCATCGCCGGGTCGAGCGAGACGTGGGAGCAGGTGCTCCCGGGTCTAGCCGGGCGCGGCCTGCGCGTCATCGCGCCGGACCTGCTCGGGCACGGCGAGTCGGCGAAGCCGCGGGGGGACTATTCGCTGGGCGCCTACGCCAGCGCGCTGCGCGACCTGCTGCGGGTGCTCGGCCACGACCGGGTGACCGTGGTCGGGCACAGCCTGGGTGGCGGGATCGCGATGCAGTTCGTGTACCAGTTCCCCGAGCTCGTCAGCCGCCTGGTGCTGGTCGGCAGCGGGGGGCTGGGCCGCGAGGTGTCGCCGTTCCTGCGGGCCGTCGCCCTGCCGGGGGCGGAGTGGGTGCTGCCGCTGCTCGCGCACCGCCGCATCGTGTCCACGCTGGGTCGGGTCGGCCGGGCGCTGAGCTTCCTGCCGGTGCTGGGGCGCCCCGATGTCACCGAGGCGGCGCGCGGGTTCGCCAGCCTGGCGCACAGCGACGCGCGCACGGCCTTCGTGCACACCGCGAGGTCGGTCATCGACCTGGGGGGTCAGCGGGTGGACGCCCGCGATCGGCTCTACCTGGCCGAGGCGGTCCCGCTGCTGCTGGTGTGGGGTGGCCGAGACCCGATCATCCCGGTCGGGCACGGCGTCGAGGCCCACGACCTGGTGCCGGGCAGCCGGCTGGAGGTCTTCGCCCGCGCCGGGCACTTCCCGCACCGCGACGAGCCGGCGCGCTTCGTCGAGGTGCTCGCCGACTTCATCGCCAGCAGGCCGCCGGCCGAGGTGGATCAGCTCGAAGCCCGCCGTCGGCTGCTGCGCGGCGGCCCGCGCCTGGCGGTGGCCGATCAGCCGGTGGGTGGCCCCAGCAGCTCCGCTGGGACCACGCGTAAGGGGAATGGAGCCGCCAGCTCCAGCGGCTCGTCACCTACGACCGAGGCGACCTCGACATAGTGGTCGCCCCGCAGCGCGTGGGCAGTGATCCGCGGCACCCGGTGCTCCACGCGCCAGTACGCCGGGATGCCGGCCGCGGCGTACTCCTCGTGCTTGTCCACGCGGTCGCGGCGTCGGCTGGATGGCGACTCGACCTCCACGGCCAGCACGATGTCCCCGGGGAGCAGGACCTGGCGGCCGCGCGCCGCCGCGGTGTCGCGGAGGACCACGAGGTCGGGTGCGCGGGCCAGGGTCCTGGTGAGCGCTAGCCCCGCGGGGACGACAACCCGCAGGCCCCGGGGTAACTGTGGCAGCAGCGCTGCCAGCAGGCCGCTCCCCGCCGCGTCGTGCTGCCACTCGGGAGTAGGGCTCACGACCAGCGCCCCGTGCTCCAGCTCGACCTGCCGCCAGTGCACCGACGGGCCGAGATCCAGCTCGCGCCAGTCGTCGACCGTCCACGGCCCTCGCCGCTCAAGCACGCCGGCCGGATCCAGGACGACCACCCTGCTGCGGTCCATGCCATCACCTCCACGGCACTCGATCTTGCCCCGATCGTGCCGGCCGAGGCTCAAGCTGTCCACAGGCTGTCCACAGGCGGTCCACAGGCAGCCGGAGGCCCGGTGCGTCAGGGGAAGCGCGGCGACCAGGCGAGCGAGGCCAGCGCGGCGACGAGCCCGGCCAACAGTCCCAGCCCCACCAGCCAGGAGGTGACCTCGGTCAGCTTCGTCGTGGTGCCGACCTGCGAGCCGATGTCGCGGTAGACCGAGCGCAGCTCCGACCCGCTGGCGGCGGTGTAGGCCGTGCCGCCGCTGTCGGTGGCGAGCGCGCGGAGCGCGCCCACATCGGCCGGGACGGGGATCGTCACGCCGTTGATGGTCACCGAGCCGTCCTGCGTGCCGTAGGCGATGGTCGACACCGGGACCCCGGCGGCCTTTGCGTCGGTGGCCGCGCTCGAGGGGTCCCGGCCGGCGGTGTTGCCGCCATCGGACAGCAGCACGATCCGCGCGGGCGGGGGCGGCAGCTCGCCGCCCGCGGCCTGGGTCTGCTGCGTCGCGTCGCGCTGCACCGCCGACAGCGAGGTGTAGACCGCCTCGCCGATGGCGGTGCCCGGGCCGAGCTGCAGCGCCTGCACCGCGTCGACCACCGAGGAGTGGTCCTGGGTGGGAGCGGCGACCTCGCGCGCCGCCCGGTCGAAGACCACCAGGCCGACCCGCAAGCGCGCCGGCAGGCTGGAGATGAAGGCAGCCGCCCCGCGCTTCTCCTGCGTGAAGCGGTCCGGCGAGACGTCGGTGGCGTTCATCGAGTTGCTGACGTCCAGCGCGAGCATCACCGTCGCCCGCTCGCTCGCGACCCTGGTGTCGGCCTGCGGCCTGGCCCAGCCGATGCAGAGCGCGACGAGCATCAGCGCGAACGCCGCCGGGGGGACGTGCCGGCGCCAGCCGGGCCGCCGCGGCGCGACCGAGGCCAGCAGGTCCAGCTCGGTGAAGCGCACGGCGACGCTGCGACGGCGCAGGGCCAGCACGACGTACGCGGCGACGAGGACGGCGACCGCGAGGAGCGCGAGCAGCCGCCCCGGAGAGAGGAACGTCATGCGCCGGCCCGCTGCAGTCCAGGTCCGTGCGGTCCGTGCAGGACGTGCCGGGTGGCGCCGCGCAACCGGCGTCGGGACGCCACGAACCGGGCCAGGTCGACCACCCAGTCGCGGTCGGTGGCCAGCACGACGTGACCGGCGCCGGCCCGGCGTACGGCGGCCGCGACCTCGGCCCGGCGTGCCAGCGCCGCCGCGGCGTAGCGCTGCCTGAGTCGCACGCTGCGGGTCTGCACCTCCATGGCCCGGCCGGTCTCCGGGTCGACCACCCGCAGCACGCCCACCGCCGGCAGCTGCAGCTCGCGGGGGTCCCGGATCTCGGTGACCACCACGTCATGTCGCGAGCCCAGCCGGCGCAGCGGGGACTCCCAGTGGCCCGGGTCGCCGATCAGGTCGGACACCACCACGACCAGGCCGCGCCGGCGAACCGGCCGCTCCAGCCGGGACAGCCCCTGCGCCAGCGAGGGAACGGCCGCACCCGCTGTGGCGCGCGGGGCTGCAGCGATCGAGCGCAGCAGCGCGAGCTGGCCGTCCCGGCCGCCGCGGGCGGGGACCAGCAGGGGCGTCCCCCCGGGGGCCGCGCTCAGCAGCACGCCGCCCAACCGGTTGCCGGGACCCTCGGTGAGATGGGCGACGGCGGCGACGGTCGCGAGGCCCAGGTCGCGCTTCTCCCAGCGCACCGTCCCGAAGTCCATCGACGCGGACAGATCGCTGACGACCCAGGCCTCCAGCTCGCGGTCGGCGCTCGTGGCCCGCACGTGCGTCTGGAGGGTGCGCGCGGTCGCCGCCCAGTCGATCCGCCGGACGTCGTCGCCGGGGGAGTAGGGCCTGGCCTCCGCCGGCTCACCTCCCGGCCCGGGCAGCGGCGTGAGGTGCTCACCCTGGAGCAGCCCGTCCAGTCGACGCCCGACCGACAGTCGCAACCGCCGCAGCGACGCGCTGTCGACGTAGCCGGGCAGCGTGGTCCCCGTCGTCATCCGGTGCCGGCGTCCTGCTGCGGCGCCACCCGCGGCTCCGGCACGCCGGCGAGCACCGTGGCCACCAGCTCCCGGGGGTCGACGCCGTCGGCCACGGCTTCGTAGGTCAGCACCAGCCGGTGGGCCATCACGTCGGGAGCGAGGTCGCGCACGTCCTCCGGCAGCACGTAGTCGCGGCCGCGCAGCAACGCTAGCGCGCGGGCCCCGGCGACCAGGCCGAGCGACGCGCGGGGAGAGGCGCCGTAGGCGAGCTGCCCGGCGAGCGTCTCCAGGCCGTAGCGGGCCGGCTCGCGGGTGGCGAGGACGAGGTGCACGGCGTACTCCTGCACGGCGTGGTGCACGAAGACCTCGTCCACGGTGCGCTGCAGCCGGGCCAGCTGCTCGATGGAGAGGACCTGCTGCGCGTGCGGCGGGTCCACGCTCATCCGCCGCACGATCTCCAGCTCTTCCGCGCCGGTGGGGTAGCCGACCGAGACCTTGAGCAGGAAGCGGTCGCGCTGCGCCTCGGGCAGGGGGTAGACGCCCTCGCTCTCGATCGGGTTCTGAGTGGCGAGCACGACGAACGGCGACGGCAGCTTGTGCGTCACGCCGCCGAGGCTGACCTGTCGCTCGGCCATCACCTCCAGCAGCGCGCTCTGCACCTTGGCCGGAGCGCGGTTGATCTCGTCGGCGAGCACGAAGTTGACGAACACCGGCCCGAGCTCGACCTCGAAGGCCTCCCGGCTGGGCCGGTAGACCCTGGTGCCGACCAGGTCGCTGGGGAGCAGGTCGGGGGTGAACTGCAGGCGGGCGAAGCTGCCGCCCACCACCTCCGACAACGTGCTCACCGCCAGGGTCTTCGCGACGCCGGGAACGCCCTCGAGCAGGCAGTGGCCCTTGGCCAGCAATGCGACGAGCATCCGCTCGACCAGCCGGTCCTGGCCGACGACGACCTTCTTCACCTCGAACAGGGCGCGCTCCAGCAGCGCGGCGTCGGCCGCGCCGTCGGGGCCGTCGGGGCCGTCCTTGGTCAGGCCGACACGGCTCAGGCGGGGCGGGGTGGTCACGGGTCTCCTCGGGTCGACGACGTGCTGCACGACGTACGGCGCGGCGCTGGTGTGCCGGCTCCCACAGGGTCTCAGCACACCCTCAGGCGCACCATCCCCGACGCTCGGCGTTCCGGTTGCTGCCCGCCGACCTCTAGCGGTCGGTGTCGTGGGTGGTCAGCCGTCCTCCGCGGCGGCCAGCAGGCGGCGCAGCAGGTCGGCAAGCGTCGAGCGGTCGTGGACGCCCAGGGGCGCGAGCAGGGCCGCCTCCGCGGCGGCCAGCAGCTCCAGCGCGCGGTCCACCCGCCGTCGCCCCTCGGGTGTCAGCGAGACCTGCACGCCGCGGCCGTCGGCAGGGGAGCGGGCCCGGGCGGTCAGGCCGAGCGCCTCGAGCCGGTCCAGCCGGTGGGTGGTGGTGGCGCTGGACACCAGGGTCTGTGCCTGCAGGGAGCCGGGGGAGAGCTGGTACGGCGGGCCGCTGCGCCGCAACGCGGCCAGCACGTCGAATCCCCACTCCTCCAGGTCGACCTCGCGGAAGGCGAGCGCGCGGCTACGGCCGAGGTGCAGCGCCAGCCGGGAGACCCGGGAGAAGACCTCCAGCGGCGCGGAGTCGACGTCGGGGCGCTCGCGCCGCCACGCGGCGAGCAGGGCGTCGACACTGTCTGGCACCCCACCAGTCTGCCGAGCCCGACCGGGCGCAGGATCTGTTAGTGTCTCGACGTCGAGAGACCGGCCGTGGTGGCAGGCTTCGCCGCGGCACATGAGACACCGGCCGAGGGAGAGCAGAGATGGCGGGCAACAGCTTCGGGGCGCAGGGGACGCTGACGGTCGGGGAGCGAGAGTTCACGATCTTCCGGCTGGACGCGGTGGAGGGCAGTGCGCGGCTGCCGTTCAGCCTCAAGGTCCTGCTGGAGAACCTGCTCCGCCACGAGGGCGGGCTGCACGTCAGCGCCGACGACGTGCGCGCGCTCGCCAGCTGGGACCCGACCGCGGAGCCCGCCGTCGAGATCGCCTACACCCCGGCGCGGGTGCTGATGCAGGACTTCACCGGCGTCCCGTGCGTGGTCGACCTGGCCGCGATGCGCGAGGCCATGACGGCGCTCGGCGGGGACCCGACCACGATCAACCCGCTCGCCCCTGCCGAGCTGGTCATCGACCACAGCGTGATCGCCGACCACTTCGGTCGGCCGGACAGCTTCGACCTCAACGCCGCCCTGGAGTTCGACCGCAACAAGGAGCGCTACGCCTTTCTGCGCTGGGGCCAGCAGGCCTTCCGCGACTTCGCGGTGGTGCCGCCGGACACCGGCATCGTGCACCAGGTCAACCTCGAGCGGCTCGCCCGGGTGGTCTTCGTCGCGCCGGGCCCGGATGGCGACGACACGGCGTACCCCGACACGCTCGTCGGGACCGACTCGCACACCACGATGATCAACGGTCTGGGCGTGCTCGGCTGGGGCGTCGGCGGGATCGAGGCCGAGGCGGCGATGCTGGGCCAGCCGGTGAGCATGCTGATCCCGCGCATCGTCGGCTTCCGGCTGACCGGCCAGCTGCCGCCTGGCACCACCGCCACCGACCTCGTGCTGACGGTCACCGAGCAGCTGCGGCAGCACGGCGTGGTCGGCAAGATCGTGGAGTTCTACGGCGAGGGCGTGGCCAACGTCCCGCTCGCCAACCGGGCGACGATCGGCAACATGAGCCCCGAGTACGGCTCCACCGCAGCCATCTTCCCGATCGATGCGGAGACCTTGAGCTACCTGCGGCTCACCGGTCGCGACGAGGACCAGGTGGCGCTGGTCGAGGCCTACGCCAGGGCACAGGGCCTGTGGCACGACCCCACGGTGGAGCCGGTCTTCTCCGAGACGCTGGAGCTCGACCTGGGCACCGTCGTGCCGTCGCTCGCCGGACCCAAGCGTCCGCAGGACCGGGTGCCGCTCGACCGGGCCAAGCCGATGTTCCGCGAGGCGCTCGCCTCCTATGCGGTGGCGACCAGCGCGGGCGCCCTCGACGAGGGATCCGAGGAGAGCTTCCCGGCATCGGACCCGGTGTCGGTCTCCGCCGGGCAGGACGCGGCTGACCAGCCCTTCCACAGCAGCAACGTCGGCGACGTGGCCGACCGCCCGAGCAGCCCGGTCGGCGTCTCGCTGTCGGGCCAGCAGGTCACCCTCGACCACGGGGCGGTCGCGATCGCCTCCATCACCAGCTGCACCAACACCAGCAACCCCTCCGTCATGATCGGTGCTGCCCTGTTGGCCAAGAACGCGGTGGAGCGCGGGCTGACCACCAAGCCGTGGGTCAAGACGACGCTGGCCCCGGGCAGCAAGGTGGTCAGCGACTACTACGAGCGGGCCGGGCTCACGCCGTACCTGGACAAGCTCGGCTTCAACCTGGTCGGCTACGGCTGCGTCACGTGCATCGGCAACAGCGGGCCGCTGCTGCCGGAGGTGAGCGCGGCCGTCGCCGAGGGCGACCTGGCAGTGGTCAGCGTGCTGTCGGGCAACCGCAACTTCGAGGGCCGGATCAACCCGGACGTGAAGATGAACTACCTCGCCTCCCCGCCGCTCGTGGTGGCGTACGCGCTGGCCGGGACCATGGACATCGACATCACCAGGGACCCGCTGGGCACCGACCCCTCCGGGCGCCCGGTGACGCTGGCCGACATCTGGCCGAGCGAGGCCGAGGTCGACGCCGTGGTGCGGGAGGCGGTCCGGGGTGAGCAGTTCACCCAGAGCTACGCCGATGTCTTCGCCGGCGACGCCCGCTGGCAGGGGCTCGACGTGCCGGCAGGGGACGCCTTCGGCTGGGACCCGGACTCGACGTACGTCCGGCGTCCCCCGTACTTCGACGGCATGCCAGCCGAACCGGCACCGCTGACCGACATCGCCGGCGCCCGCGTGCTGGCCGTGCTGGGCGACAGCGTCACCACCGACCACATCTCGCCGGCCGGCTCCATCAAGGCCGACTCGCCGGCCGGCCGCTACCTCGCCGAGCACGGGGTGGCGCCGGGCGACTTCAACTCCTACGGCTCGCGCCGCGGCAACCACGAGGTGATGATCCGCGGCACCTTCGCCAACATCCGGCTGCGCAACCAGCTCGCCCCGGGGACAGAGGGCGGCGTCACCCTCAAGCTCGGGGCGGGTGAGCCGGCCGCGACGTCGATCTACGACGCCGCGCAGGCCTACGCCGCCGAGGGCACCCCGCTGGTCGTGCTCGCCGGCAAGGAGTACGGCTCCGGGTCCTCCCGCGATTGGGCCGCGAAGGGGACCGCGCTGCTCGGGGTGCGAGCGGTGATCGCACAGTCCTACGAGCGGATCCACCGGTCCAACCTCATCGGGATGGGCGTGCTCCCGCTGCAGTTCGCGTCGGGTGAGTCGGCGGAATCGCTGGGGCTCACCGGTCACGAGGAGTTCTCGATCTCGGGAGTCGCGGGGGACGGGCCGGTGCCGAGGCAGCTGACCGTGCTCGCCGGCTCCACCAGCTTCGAGGTGACGGTGCGGATCGACACCCCCGGGGAGCAGGCGTATTACCGCCACGGCGGGATCCTGCCCTACGTCCTGCGCACCCTGCGCGACTCGACGGGGGAGGTCTGAGCCGTGCCGGACGACCTGCTGCCGGGCTATCGGCGGGCCTACGTCCTGGACCCGTTCGGCAACCGGCTGGAGCTGCTCCAGCCGGCGGTGACCAGGTGAGCGCGACCCGCGCGTCGACGTTCCTGCCCGGCCTGGACGCCGGGCGACTGGTCGATGACCTGCTCACCGCGTCCGGCGATGCGCTCCAGGTCTGGCAGGCCGACCGGGCCGCCCCGCCCCGACTTGCCCTGCGCCGCACGGCGGAGGAGCCGGTGGGCGAGCTGACGCTGGTCGGCGTCGACGATCCGCTGGAGGTCAGCGACCTCGTCGTGGTCGTCGAGCCGAGGGCCGAGGGGCCGGAGCTGGTGGCGGCCTACGCCGAGTCGACGCCGGCGTGGGCCCTGGGCGGTGACCCGACGCTGCGCCTGATCGGCGTGCAGGGCACCGTCTGCCCCTACCCCGCGCTGCAGCAGCTCGGGCTCTGCTGGCTGGGGCAGGGCTGGGACAGCGACGGGCTGCGCGGCATCCGGGAGGCGCTGGTGGCGTGGCGCACGGTGGACCGCAGCGGACTGCCCGGTGTCGTCGCCGAGGAGGTGGCACGGCTGCGCGCGGACACCGCCGGGGAGGAGCCATTCCTGGCCGGTCTGCTCGGGGACCTCGGCGTCGCGGTGCCCTACACCGACCCGGTGACCGTGCTCGACGCCGTCGCGGTGGCCTGCGCCTGAGCACTCGGGCACGGGCACCTTGGCCCGGAGCCAGGCTCAGATTCCAGACCTATAATTCCTTTTAGCCGGCCTGTGCCTGCCCACCCTCAGCGGGCAGATCGAGGATGCTCTGCAGGGTTCTGGTCCTCAACGCGGGGGTGCCCTCAGGCCGATACTTGTCGTTGATCAACTCGCGGAGCGCCAGCACGCGACGCAGACGCTCGATCTCAGCTGTCGCGCGCCAGCGCTTCGGCTGGCGGTCCAGGTCGGCCATCTCCTGGGCCCGGGCGTGCAGGTAGTGCCGCCGGTAGTCCCTGGTGGGGCCGTCGACACTGGTGCGCAGGCCTCGAGCCGGCAGCCCAGGCGCAGTCGGATGTCGGTGTGCGCGAGCAGCGTGGTAGCCGTCGTACGGGTCAGCGTCTGCGCGATGCCAGGCAGGTACACGCCCTGGAACCCCGGGGCGGGCTTCTTCTTCCCGTTCTCGTCCAGCTTGGGCGGCTTGCGCTGCTGGCTCATCGTGCCGGTGTGGTCGACGTGCTCGAGCACGCCGATGCCGACGGAGTAGCCGTCGGCGTGGTCGAAGGCGAACGCGGCCCGCCCGACGTTGCCGGAGCAGCCGAGGATGGTGGTGATGCCGGTGTCGCGGAACGTGTCCAGGAGGTGGAACCGGGACGTGATCTTCGCGAGGCTCTCGTCCTCGCCGCCGAACGGGGTCAGCCGCAGTCCAAGCTCGGTGATCCCCGCCTCGCGGTATTGCTGTGCCAGGTCATTCGCGACCTTGAAGCCGTAGCGGCGGTCGAGCAGCAGGACCGCGCGCACCGGCAGGTCGGTGCTGTTCAACGTGTCGGCGGCGAGCACGACGTGAGGTTCGCGCTGCGGGGCCGTTGACAATGAAGTGCGGGGGCGTAACGGCGGTGACGCTGGCGGGATGGCCGGCGAGCACATGCGCGACGAGCCGCGCCCGGGCAGACGGGTCCGCGGCCAGGGCGTCGATGTCGTACGGCGCGTCCGCGTAGTAGGGCGCCTCCCGCAGGACGTAGCCAGGTCCGGTCAGCCGTTCCGTAGCCGGGTTGAAGAACACGCCGGCGCCCGCTGCCGCGGCCGCTTCGGCGGCCGCCTGCTGATACCGGGCCGCCTTCGCGTGCAGGGTTATGCCCTCGACGCCAGCGGGCCGGCGGAGCAAAAAGTCCGCCACCACCTTGTGGTCGTTGTGGCCGAGCTGGAACACCATGCCCACGAGCTGCCTCCTGACCCGGACCGACGACTGTGATCATGCCATACTGTGGACAGATCCCTAGACAGAGAAGGTGACACCCATGACTGTCCCCGGTGCCCTCGCGGGCCAGGTCACCGAGCGGATCGCGGCGCTGGGGCTCACCCAGGACGAGATCGGGGTGATAGCGGACGCGTCCGGCCGGTCCGTCAGCCGCTGGCTGCGCGGCGAGGTGGTCCCACAGAAGCTCAACAAGCAGCGGCTCATCGAGCTGGCGTACGTCGCGGACCTTGTCACCGAGGTCTTGCCGGCCGACCGGGTCAACCTGTGGATGCTGACCCCCAACCGTCTGCTCGAACACGACTCCCCCGCCGAACGCATCCGCTCCGGCGGATACCGCGATGTGCTCGGCGTGATCGAGGCGATCGCTGACGGCGTCGTGGTGTGACGCACCCACTGGACGAGGACCTCGTCCAGCGTGTCGACGACCTCGGCACCACACGCTGGAGCGGCACCTGCTATCGCCACGTCTCCGGGAAGCGGGACCCCCTGTCCGGTGTAGGTGCCCGGCTGATCGGCGGTCGGTGGAACCCGTCAGGGATCTCCACGGTCTACCTCGCGCTCCCCGCCTGCACCTGCATGGCCGAGCTCGACCGCGTCGCCGCGTCCCAGAACGTCACTGTCGACGACCTGCTACGGGCCACTGCCGGCCGCACCCTGAGCACCGTCGGCGTAACCGAGCTCGCCGTCCTGGACCTTCGTGACGCGGCAGCACGCAACCACGTCGGCCTCGACCTCGACGACATCGCCGACGACGACCGCACCGCGTGCCAAGCCGTCGGCCAGTCCGCGGACTTCCTCCAGCTTCAAGGAGTCCTCGCACCATCCGCCGCGGGCGGCGGCTGGGTGTGCGCCGTGTACGAGAGTCGGGTCTTTCCAGGCCAGCTCAACGTCAAGACGTCCCAGCCCCTCAACGCGGAGCTGTACCGGCAGCTGCGCGATGCTCCGCCACCCTGACCCGCAGCATGCTGCAGCGGTCGGACCGCAAACGACCGTTGCTGCGACAGACTGTCGGTGTTGTTCCGGTTGGTCCTGGCGGACGGGGTGGGTGGGGTCAGGCCCCGGTCGGTGGGCTGTGGCGGCTGTCGCCGGTTGCGTCCATCGCGGCGCAGACCAGCCAGGCCGCCGGGGGACCCGATGCGCCGCGAAGCGGTGGTGGGAGTGCGCACTCAGAAGTGCTACCGGGGCGCAGGACGGCGTGGAGACGATCGCCAGCAGGGCGTCGAGGCCCTTCCACGCCGGTGTAGCCGCGGCCGGCGCCCTGCTTGGCGTAGCGGTAGGTCTGGCGCAGCAGCGGCGCCTGAGCGGCCAGGTTGATCAGCAGCCGGGACGCCACCGCGTCGAGCTGGCGGACATGACCGAAGGTGAACGAGCGCAGGAACGTCCCCAGCGTGGAAGGCGACACCAGGTTCGGGTCATCGAACACGGCCGTGACGTCATGACAGACTCGCATCCAGGGGATGCCCTTCTCTGTGGGTGGGAACGATCCCTCGACAAGATCGATTCTCCTGCAGCAGAAGGGCATTCCGGCGTTACGACCCGCCCGTCAGCCAAGGTCGGACAGTAGATCCGGGCTCAGGCGCGGCGGGCCACCTGGGGCAGCCGGCTGCGGGTGAGCAGGGCGCCACCGAACGCCGCGAGCAGCGGGAGCGCGACGAGGAACGCCGCGACCGGCTGCCAGGGCACGGTGAACGGGATCCGGTCGACCCGGCCGGCGATGACGGCGGCGGCCGGCACGAGGCCGATGAGCAGCCCGAGTCCGCCGCCGAGGACAGCGGTCACGCCGGCCTGGGCGGCGCCGTAGCGGCGGCGCAGCGACGGGGCGGCGCCGACGGCACCCAGCACCGCGAGGTCATCCCTCGCCTCGCTGCCGGCGAGGGCGGGCGCCACCGCTGTGACGCCGAGGGCGAGCAGCGCCGCGACACCGAGCAGGGCCAGCTGCACCAGGCCGACTCTCGACTGGTAGCCGGACTCGAGCTGGACGTAGAGCCCGTCGTCGCGCGCGGCGGAGACCACCGACGCGCGGGTCGCCTGGCTCGCCGTCGGGTCGATCCTGGCCCGGTGCTGCACCTCACCGGGACGCAGGCCGGCGCTCCGTACCACCTCGGGGCTGACGATGAAGCCGGGCTGGGCGTAGCCGGCCGGCCACTGGGCCTGCACCGCCGGGAGGCGCACCGTGCGGCGGTGGCCGCGCGCGTCGTCGTCCTCCACGGTGAGCGTGTCCCCGTGGAGCAGGCGTGGGTCGGCGACGACGGCCCGGCCGGCGAGTAGGTCCGCATCCCTGGCGGGGTCGGCGCCGAGCGTGCGCAGCAGGTCGACGCCCCCAGCCACGGGCGGGCCGTAGGACGAGGTCGGCTCGACGAATCCGGCCCCGACGTAGCCCCCGCCTGCACCCAGCCTTAGCTGGGCCGCAAAAGGGCTGGGGTGCAGCGGCTGCAGGGCTGCTTCGGCCGTCGCCAGGTCCACGGTGGCGGCCCGACCGTCCGAGCTGGCACCTCCGCTAAGGATGACCTGGCCGCGGGGACCTTGTGGCAGGTAGACCGCCCGATCGCGGGCATCTGTGCTGGCGAGGAAGACGGACACGGCCATCGCGCCGGAGACGGCGGCGGCGACCGCTGCCACGGTGGGGCCGCTGCGGGCGCGCTGCCGGGCAGCGTCGCGCAGCGCCAGTCGCGGTGCCGCTGGCAGTCGACCACCGAGCCGGGCCGCGGCGCCGATGAGCACGGGGCAGCAGGCCACGGCACCCACCTCCAGCAGGACCACGCCGAGCAGCGCGACGCTGTTCTGCGCTGTGCGCAGCCGGGTGGAGGTGGCGCCCTGCACGGTCACCAGGCCGCCGATGACGATGAGCGCGACCCCGGTGCCGGTGATCCATCGGGGCGTGCTGGTGGCCCCGCGCTGGCCGGTCAGAGCAGCCCGGGCGGGCACCCGCGCGGCCAGGCGGGCGGGCAGCGCCGCGGCCAGTAGTGCAGCGGCCAGGCCGAACGCCGCTGCCCCCACCACCTCCAGCCACGGGACCCGCGTGCCCGCCAGCAGCCTCCCGCCGTAACTCTCCAGTCGTGACAGCCCCAGCCGGCCGACGCCGAGACCGAGCGCGGTGCCGAACAGCGCGCCGGTGACGCCGTAGAACAGACCCTGGGCGAGCAGCACCCGGCCGACGTCGCGGCCGCGCGCGCCGTTGACCGCGAGCAGCGCGAGGCTGCGGCGCTGCCGCCGTGCGCCCACCGCGAAGGCCGTGCCGGCGGCCAGGGCGGCCTCGAGCAGCGCGAGGACGACGACCAGCGCGGCGCTGCTCACCGCCTCGGGGGTCGGCGGTGACGATCCGCCGCCGCCGTAGGAGAGCGGGCGGGGGGAGAAGGAGCCCCCGGTGCGCGGCAGATACGGGTCGAGCACCCTGAGCGGGGTCCCGTTCGACAGCCCCACCAGATAGGAGAACGGTTGTCCGCCGAGCGCGCCAGGAAACCCGGTGATCTCGTCGGTGCGCAGGGCGTCCGGCGAGACGGCAGTCCCGACGACGGAGAACTCCCCCGGGACGCCGCGCACAGTGACCCGGCCGCCGAGGCCGAGGTGCAGGCGCTGGAGCAGCCGGGGGCTGAGCGTCACCTCCTCGCGGGTGCGCGGCGCCCGGCCGCTGCGCTGGGCCACCAGTCCCCGGGCGAGTGGGTCGTCGTAGCGCAGCTCGCGCAGGCTGGTGTGCCGGGAGCGGCCGCCGGCGCCGACGATGGTGTCCCCGAGCGACTCCGGCAGCAGCCGGACGCCGCTGGGCGGCACTGCCAGGGCGGCCAGCTGAGGTGCGGTGAACTGCCAGGGCGGCCAGCTGAGGTGCGGTGAACCGCTGCACCCCGCCGGAGGAGAGGCGACCGACGGCCTGGCCGTACTGCCGCTCGACCTCCGCGGAGGCCGGCAGCTGTGCACTCCGGACCAGGACGGCCGCGGCCGTCAGCCCGGTCACCGGCACCGCGATGAGGAGCAACGTGAGGACTGCCCGCAGGGGCGCCCGGCGCGCGTCCCGACGGGCCAGCCGCAGCGCCAGCCGCCAGCTGCCGCCGAGAGCACCGCTCACTGCACGCCGGCCACGAGAGAGACTGCGGGCGACCGGCTCTCGTCCACCACCAGGCCGTCGCGCAGGAAGACCACCCGGTCTGCCCAGGCGGCATGGCGGGCCTCGTGGGTGACGAGCAGCACCGCGACCCCGGCGTCGCAGCGCTCGCGCAGCAGGCGCAGCACCGCGTCACCCGTAGCGGTGTCCAGGGCGCCGGTGGGCTCGTCGGCGAGCAGCAGCCGCCGATCGCCGACGAGCGCCCTGGCGATGGCGACGCGCTGCTGCTGGCCACCTGACAGGTCGTCGGGGAAACGGTCGGCGAGCTCGGCGATCCCCACCGTGCCGAGTGCCTCCAGCGCCCCCCGCCGGGCTGCCCGCACCCCGCGGCCGTCGAGCTCCAGTGGCAGCCCGGTGTTCTCCACGGCGGTCAGCCCGGGCACCAGGTTCAGCTCCTGGAAGACGAAGCCGATCGACCGACGTCGTTGCGCGGCGAGGCCACGGCGGGAGAGCCCACCCAGGTCGGTGCCGTCGACCAGCACCCGGCCGCGGTCGGCCGTGTCAAGACCACCGGCCAGGGTCAGCAGCGTGGTCTTGCCCGAGCCGCTCGGGCCCATGACCGCGACCAGCTCGCCGGCCGCGACCGACAGGCTCACCCCGCGCAGCGCCTGCGTGGTCGAGGCTCCGGTGCCGAGGGTGCGCTCCACGGCGTCCAGCTCCAGCACGGTGTCGTGGGTCACGAGCTCCTCCTTCTGGCCAGTGCGGGTCGGCGGCGGGCAGGCGGCGGGACGGGTGGCGGCGCCGGCTGCGCTGGTGGCGATGGCGCTGGTGGCGCGGCTGCCGTGCGGACGCGCGCGAGGAGCACGGACTCCACGAGGTCCAGCCAGCGCGCCTCTGCCTCCACAGCGAACAGCTGCGATTCGAGCAGCAGCAGGCGTGCCACCGCGTCGACGGGGATGGCGAGCTTGGCCCGGGTCAGCTGCTGCAGGGCGGTCAGGGTCTCGACCCGCTGGCGCTGCACGACCGCGCGGATGTCGACGCCCGGGGTGGCCAGCGCGAGGGCGAGCTTCATGGCCAGCTCCTCGCGCGGGGCGACCTCGCCGCGGGCAACCGGGGTGGCGAACCAGCCGGCGACGGCGGCCCGCCCCGCCGGGGTCGCGACGTAGGTCCTGGTGTCCTCGCCTCCAGTGGTTGCGTCGACCGCCACCAGGCCGTCACGGGTGAGCCGAGACAGCGTGGTGTACACCTGCCCGACGTTCAGGGCCCAGGTGCCGCCAGTGCGCTCCTCGAACTCCCCGCGCAGCTGGTAGCCGTAGCGCGGGCCGTCGGCCACCAGCGTCAGCAGCGCCATCCGCACCGACATTCGACCACCTCCTCCCGATAGCTACCGGGTATGCATACCAGGTATGTGCTGTCGCCGTCCACGACACTGGCGGGGTGACCACGGCGTACGACGACCTTCTCGCGCTCGCCCTCGACGTCGCGCGGGAGGCCGGGGACCTGCTGCTGGAGCGGCCGGCGGTGGCCGACATGGGAGTGGCCACCAAGAGCACCCCCACCGATGTCGTGACAGCCATGGACCGGGCCAGCGAGCGGCTGGTGGTGCGGCGCCTGAGCGCGGCCCGTCCCGACGACGCGCTGCTCGGCGAGGAGGGCGCGGAGCGCACCGGGACCACCGGCGTCCGCTGGGTGGTCGACCCCCTCGATGGCACGGTGAACTACCTGCACGGCCTGCCCTTCTGGGCCGTCTCGATCGCGGCCGAGGATGACGCGGGCGGGATCGTCGGCGTGGTGCATGCACCGGTGCTCGGCTGGACCTTCACCGCCTCCCGGGGGGGCGGCGCCTGGCTGGACGGGGAGCGGCTGGCCGGCTCGGACTGCACCGACCTGAGTCGCGCGCTGGTCGCAACCGGCTTCGCCTACGACGCGGACCGCCGCGCCAGCCAGGGCGTGGTGGCGGCCGCCGTGCTGCCGCGGGTGGCCGACCTGCGGCGGCAGGGCTCCGGCGCGCTGGACCTGTGCATGGCGGCCCTCGGGGTCGTCGATGCGTCCTACGAGCGGGGCCTCTCGCCATGGGACTACGCGGCCGGGGCGCTGGTGGCGAGCGAGGCGGGCCTCGTGGTCTCCGGCCTGCACGGGGAGGCCGCCGGGTGGCAGATGACCGTCGCCGCGCCGCCGGCGCTGGCCGGCCAGCTGGTGGGGCTGCTGGAGGAGCTGGACGCGGCCGGGGGTCCCTGACCGGTCCGGGCGGGAACGGCAGCTAGGCCAGGTGCGGCAGGACCTCGCGGGCGTAGAAGTCCAGCATGCCCTGCTGGTCCGGTCCGACCTGGCTGACGTAGACCTCGTCGTAGCCGGCGTCCACGTAGGCCTGGATCGCCTGCAGGTGCTCGGCCGGGTCCGGGCCGCAGGTGATCGCCTCGGCCACGGCGTCGCGCGTCACAAGCGAGCCGAGTGCCGCGAATTCCTGCGGCTGCGGCAGGATCTGGGCGGCGTCGCCGGGCAGCAGCTGATGGCGCCACAGCCGGTGGGCGTTGTCGAGCCCCTGCTCCGGGGTCGGTGCCCAGGCGACCTTGACGCCGGCCTGCGTGACACCCGAGCCGCCCTCCTCGCGGTACTGCCGGACAGCGTCGGCGTCCGGCTGCACGTTCATGAAGCCGTCGGCGATCCTCGCGGCCAGCGAGGTCGCCTTGGGGCCGAAACCGCTGAGGTAGACCAGCGGCGTCTCACGGGGGAGCGTGTAGAGACGGGCCCGGTCGACGGTGTAATGCTTGCCCTGCATCGAGGTCCACTCGCCGGTCCAGAGCTGCCGCATGACAGCCACCGCCTCCTCCAGCATCTCCAGGCGCACCGGCGTCGCAGGCCAGGCGTCGCCGAGGATGTGCTCGTTCAGGGCCTCCCCGCTGCCCACGCCGAGGGCGAACCGGCGCCGCCCGCTCTTCGCTTCCGCCAGCGCTGCCACCGTCGCGGCCGCCTGCGCGACCACCGCCGGATGGATGCGCACGGTGGGGCAGGTGACCGCGGTCGTCACGTCCACGTCGGTGGTGGCGGCGATGGCACCGAGCACGGTCCAGACGAACGGCGACTGGCCGCCCTCGTCGGTCCAGGGGTGGTAGTGGTCGCTGAGCCATAGCGACCGGAAGCCGGCCTGTTCCGCCGCCTGCGCGCCGTCCAGGAGATCCCCGGGTCCGCGCTCCTCGCTGGACAGGAAGTAGCCGATGTTCACCATGCGCCGGTGCTACCCCGGTCGCAGGTCGGGAAGCCCATCCCCCCAGCTTGCAGACTTGGAACACGTTCAGAGAACGCGGTAGCGTCGCCTGAACGCGTTCAACTCTGAGTGCGTTGGAGCAGGACGGAGTCGAGTCATGGACGTCGGCGGGTACGTCGTGGGGACTTATGTCACCTACCTGGTGGTGAGCCTCGCGCTCACGGTGTGGGTGGCACGCACGTTGCAGCGGCATGGCCAGCTCTTCCTCGTGGACGTCTTCGGTGGCAGCGTGGAGCTGGCGACGGCGGTGAACCGGCTGCTCGTGGTCGGCTTCTACCTGGTGAACGTCGGCTACGTGACGCTCGCCATCAAGGTCGGGGCGCCAGTCTTCGACACCCGGACCTCGCTGGAGGCGCTGTCGACGAAGGTGGGTGCCGCGGCGCTCGTGTTGGGCGCCATGCACTTCGCCAACCTGATCGTGCTGACGGCATTGCGACGGCGGTCACTGGCTCCGGCGCGTCCCACACCTGCCCCTCCCATGCCGTGGGGACCGTGGGGACCGGCGCCCGCGCCGTTCGTCCCCGCCGAGGGCCAGGCCTGACCGGGTCGGGTCGCGGGGAGCAGACGCGGGACCGGATCGTCGGCACCGCCCTGCGCCTGTTCCGCGAGCGGGGCTACGACGCGACCACCATGCGTGCGGTGGCCGGCGAGGCAGGGGTCTCGCTGGGCAACGCCTACTACTACTTCGCCAGCAAGGAGCACCTGGTCCAGGCCTACTACGACGTGACCCAGCAGGACCACGTCGAGGCGGCCAGGTCGGTGCTCGACCAGGAGCGTGACTTCGCTGCCCGCTTGCTAGGCGTGCTGCGCGCCAGGGTCGACACGATGGCCGACTATCACGAGTTCGCCGCGGCCTTCTTCAAGCATGCGGCGGACCCACGGAGCCCGCTATCGCCGTTCAGCGAGGAGTCCCGGCCGGCGCGGGAGGCGTCCACCGCCATCTTTCGCACGGTGGTGGAGGGCTCGGACGTGAGGTGCGCGGCCGAGCTGCGGCCGGTCCTTCCCGAGCTGCTGTGGCTCTACCAGATGGGCATCGTGCTGTTCTGGGTCTACGACCGCAGCGAGGGGGTAGCGGCGACGCACGTCCTGGTGGAGCGGACCGTGCCGCTGGTCGCGCGACTCGTCTCGCTATCACGGCTGCGCGTGCTGCGACCCACCGTGGACGAGGTGCTCCGGCTGCTGCGCGAGCTCGGCGTGACCGGCGGACCCGCTGGGAATGGTTGAGACGGAGGGCACACAAACCTGGACGAAACGGTACGGTCGCCACCACCCGGACGGTCACGCCGACCGTCCCGACGTGCGAGGACCGCGATGCTGCGTCGATTCACCTTCCCCGTCCGCGGCCTGGCCGTGTTGCCGCTGGTCGCGGCGGCGTCCGCCGGCCTGCTCGCCGCGCCGGCGCGCGCCGACACCCCGCCGTACGGCACCTCCTCCAACGACACTCCAGCGCCCTGCGCTGTTGGCATCGTCAACTGCCCGACGCAGGATGCGTTCTTCAGCCCGCCGTCGAACCTCGGGACGCTGGCCGACGGGGCGGTCGTCGGCAGTCGCTCGGCGACGCTCGCCACGCCGACCCCGTCCGTCAAGGCGGCGTACACGATCACCTACCGGTCCGAGGACAGCTTCGGCGCCCCGGTCTTGGACAGCGGGACGATCCTGCTGCCGACCACGCCCTGGGCAGGGACGGGGGCGCAGCCTCTGGTCAGTTGGCAGTTCCCCGAGGACAGCGTCGGCGCCCAGTGCCGTCCGTCCTACGCCCTGGAGCACACCGGCACGAACGGCAACGTGGACGCCGAGCAGGGCCTGGTCCACTCGCTGCTGGCGCAGGGGATCATCGTGGTGGCGCCGGACTTCCAGGGCCCGGCGGAGATGTACGAGGTAGGCCCGCAGTCCGGCCACGCGGTGCTGGACGGCATCCGCGCCGCCGAGAACTTCACCCCGACCGGCCTGTCGCGCTCGACGCCGGTCGCGCTGAACGGCTACTCCGGCGGCGCCTACGCGACGGGCTGGGGCGCCGAGCTCGCCAAGAGCTACGCGTCCGACCTCACTATCGTGGGGGCCGCGATGGGCGGCACGCCCGCCGACCAGGCGGTGACCGGGCACTACCTCGACGGCACCGTCTTCTCCGGGCTCGCGCTGCTCACCACCATCGCCCTCGACCGCGCCTACCCCGCGCTCGGCGTCTACGACGACCTGAACGACACCGGCAAGCAGCTGTTCGCGGACAACCAGGGCTCGTGCGTCGGGGCAGCGACGAAGTACGCGTTCGCCCGCTTCGACACCTACACCACAGCCCCGAACTTCATCGACAGCCCGGCCATCGCGGCGACCCTCGCGCACGACGACCTCGGCCAGGCTCCGCCCACGTTCCCGGTGCTCAATTACCACGTTTACAACGACGAGATCGTCCCGTACAACCAGGATCAGGTGCTGGTCAAGAAGTACTGCCAGGGCGGTACGCCGGTGGACCACATCCGCATCCCGGCCGCCGACCACGTCTCCGGCGAGGCCATCGCCGCGCCGTCGGTGCTGGCGTTCCTGCAGGCCCGCTTCCAGGGGACGGCCTTCGTGAGCGCCTGCCAGGAGATCGAGGCCGAGCCGCCGCTGCCGCAGATCCCGTCGATCACGACTCCCGCGACGCCCAACCGAGTCTTGCCCGAGGCCCCGGCTCCCGTGCTCCTCGGGGTCGCGGGCTTGGCGGCCGGTGCCTTGGTGCTCCGGCGTCGCCGTACCAGGCCCTAGACCGCCCTAGATCGTCGGCGCTGGGGCCTCCACCAGGTCCCCGTCGAGGTCGTGTCCAGCCAGGAAGGCACGCACGACCGCTGCCGTCTGCTCGGGCAGCTCCATCTGCGGCACGTGGCCGCAGTCCTCCAGCACGATCGACGCGCTTGCCGGCACGGCCGCCGCCACGTGGCGGGCGAAGCTGGACGGGACCAGCCGGTCGCGGTCGCCCCAGACGAACAGCGCAGGCACCGACAGCGAGGGCAGGCGGTCCCAGAAGCCCCGCTCGCCGTAGGCGTGTTCGAGATAGATCTGGCGCATCGAGGCGACGAAGGCCCGCCGCGCGGCGGGGGAGCGCCAGACCCACAGGAACTCGTCGGCGCCGGCGTCGTACCAGCTCTGCGGCAGCCGCTCCGGGACGCTCATCATCGACCGCACGCCCTCGACCACGGCGGCGTGCGGGATGAACACCGGCAGCCTGGCGAGCTCGTTGGGGATGAGCCGCACCAGCGGCACGAGCTGCCGGACCCGGCGGAAGGCGGGACTCGGGCACAGCAGCACCAGCGCGCGCACGCGCTCGGGGATCGCGAGCCCGGCCTCCAGGGCGACCCGGCCGCCGAGGCTGTTGCCGATCAGCACGCACTCGTCGATCCCGAGCACGTCCAGATACGCCGTGAGCCAGCGCACGAAGAACGCGGGGTCATAGGCACCGCGGGGCTTCGCGCTGTCGCCGAAGCCCGGCATGTCGGGGGCATGCACGCGATGGTCGCGGGCGAGGTCCCATTGCAGCGGCAGCAGGCTCGCCGCGGTGGCGCCGAGCCCGTGCAGCAGCACCACCGGCGGGTCGTCGTACTCGCCGGCTCCGATGGTCGCCGTCGGCATCACCCGGCCCGCCACCACCGGGTTGACCTGGCGGGTCCGTGGCCAGGTCTCGTGCCGTTCCTCGTGCCGGAAGACACCGTCGAGGGCGAGCGCCAGCCCGACGTCACCACGCACGGTGACCTCGCCGTCGAGGAACGCCCGCACCCCGGACAGCCGACCGTCGACCAGTGCGGTGAGGACATCGAGGTCCGCGAGGACGGTCGTGGTCGGGTGCCGGGTGCTGCCGCGGCGCCAGGTGATCGGACGGCCGCGGCGCAGCTCGACCGACCAGCCTCCCGCGTCGCCGGCGGACAGCTGCACGGTCGCCGACCGCTCCCGCAGCAGCTCTCCCGGGGAGCGTCGCAGCCGCCGGGCGAGGGCCGCCTCGAGATCGGCGTCGACGGCTCCGCGTCTGGCCGGGGCGCTGCTCACCCGTCCCACCCTGGCGGCCGCCGGTCGAGCCAGCCGGTGGCGGTCTCCAGCTGGGCGGCCAGCGACACCAGCAGCTCCAGGTCGTCGTCCGGTGACACTAGCTGCACGCCGAGCGGGAGCCCCCCACGGGTCCAGCCGGCGGGGACGGCGATGCTGGCGAGACCCGCGGCGTTCACGGGGGACGTGTACGCCGAGAGCCGGCTGCTGGTGAGCAGGGTCGCCACGCGGCCGGCGTGCTGCAGCGGCCCGGCCGCGGGCGCCGGCCCCGGCACGGTGGGCAGCAGCAGCACGTCGTGCCCGGCGAGGCGATCGCGGATGCGCTCGCGCAGCCGGTCGCCACGCCCGCACGCGGCGGTAACGGCGCCACTGGGCAGGCGGGCGCCGAGCCCGGCGACGACGGCGGCGCGCGGCTCGAGGCTCCCGTCACGCAGCCCGGCCCGGTCGTCGGCCGCCCCCGCGGTGTAGCGCGGGACGAACGACGACGCCGCCGCCGACCAGCCGGGGTCGACCTCCGCGGTCGCGTGCCTCAGCGAGGCGAGCTCGGCCACCGTCGCCGCGAGCGCGGCCTGCATCTCTCCGCCTGCCCGCGGGGGCAGCGGCGCCCGGCCCCACCACGCGACGCGCAGCGGCCCCGGCTCGCGAGCGGCGGCAGCCCCCAGCGTCCCGGCACCGGTGGACGTGCTGCCGCGCAGCGTATCCAGCACGACCGCGGTGTCGGTGACCGACCTGGTGAGCACGCCGTCGACCGACAGGCCGTGCCACCCGCCACCGCCCGGCAGCTGGCCCGGCGCGGCCTTGAGGCCGACGAGCCCGCACATCGCCGCCGGCAACCGGATGGAGCCGCCCCCGTCGGAGGCCGTCGCCACCGCGACGAGACCGGCCGCGACGGCCGCCGCCGAGCCGCTGCTGGAGCCGCCGGCGGTGCGGGTGGTGTCCCACGGGTTGCGGGCCGGACCGAACGGCCAGAGCGCGAGCTCCGGCATCGTCGTGCTCGCCACCACCACCGCGCCCGCGGCACGCAGGGCCGCGACGATCGGCGCGTCTCGGGTGGCCGCCGGCTCGTCGCTGCTGGTGCCAAGGGCGCCCGGAAGTCCTGCGGCGGCGTGGCTCTCCTTCACCAGCACGGGCAGCCCGAGCAGTGACCTGTCGTCCCCGGCGGCGCGGCTCCGGTCGGCGTCCGCGGCTTCGGCCCGGGCCGCGTCAGCGCGCAGGTGGCGCACGACGCCGAGCCGCCCGTCGTACGCCGCCAGTCGGCCGAGGACCAGCTGCACCAGCTCGGCGCTGCTGGCGACACCAGCCCGCAAGGCGGCGAGCTGGCCGGTGACGCCGGCCCAGGCGAGGTCAGCCGTCATGCCGGCCGGACGTCGGGCGGGACCTCCAGGCCCGGGGGCACCGACCCGGTGGCCTTCTCCCAGGCCCCGGCCGCCGCCCGGGCCGCCAGCAGGCGGGCGACGGCCACCCCGGCCGTGGAGGCGACCGTCCAGCTGACCGCCTCCTGCCACGAGACGTCGGCCTGCTTGGGGTTGGTCGGCGGCGTGCCGCCCTTGACCGACCGCCACGCGTTGTCGAGCAGCTTGCGGGTCGCCAGCCCCGCCACGAGACCGGAGGCGCCCCCGACCACCTTCCACCCGAGCTTCGCCACGATCGCCACGCGCACTCCTCTTGGCCGTTGGGCGCGGTCTGACAGGGTGCCGACGCTGCCACACTTCCGCCCATGATCGCGCTGCGGGTCGCGGGTGTCGTCGCCGGGGTGCTCCTCGCCCTCGGCACAGTGCTGTCGGCGGTGCGCACGGTCGTGCTGCCACGAGGCACCCGCAGCAGGCTCGCCAGCAGCGTGTTCTCGCTGCTGCACATGGCCTTCACGTTGCGCCTAGGGCGTGCGGCGGACTACGTGCGCCGGGACCGGGTGTTCGCGTCGTACGGCCCGATCGCGCTGCTCTCGCTGCTGCAGACCTGGCTGCTGACGGTGTTCGTCGGGTTCGCCCTCGCGCACTACTGCCTGTCGCCGGAGCGCGGAGTCGGCGACGCGTTCACGGTGTCCGGCAGCTCCCTGCTCACCCTCGGCGTGGACGTGCCGCACGGCGGGCTGGCCACCGCGCTGACCTTCGTGGAGGCAAGCATGGGGCTGCTGCTCGTCGCGCTGCTCATCGGCTTCCTCCCCACCATCTACGGCGCCTTCACCCGGCGTGAGGCCATGGTCATCCGGCTCGAGGTGCGCGCTGGCAACCCACCGACCGGGGGGCAGTGGCTGCTGCGCGCGCACCGGATCGGCCGGCTGTCCCAGCTGGACGAGGCCTGGAGTCAGATGGAGGAGTGGTTCAACGAGCTCGCCGAGTCGCACACGTCGTTCCCGGCGCTGGTGTACTTCCGGTCCTCCCAGCCGGAGCTGTCCTGGGTCACCGCGGCCGGCGCGGCGCTGGATGCCGCCGCGCTGCTCGAGTCGAGCGTGGACGCCCCGCACAGCGTCGAGGCCCAGCTGTGCCTGCGCGCCGGGACCCTCTCGCTGCGCACCCTCTGCGACTACTTCCGGATCCCCTTCCCTGCCGACCCGCAGCCGGGCGACCCGGTCACGGTCACGCGCGACGAATGGGCGGGCGTGGTGGACGAGCTGGCGGCCGCGGGGATGGACCTGGTCGCCGACCGGGACCAGGCCTGGCGTGACTTTGCCGGGTGGCGGGTCAACTACGACGTCACGCTGGTCGCCCTCGCCGCGTTGGCGCAGGCGCCGTACGCCCCCTGGTCCTCCGACCGGTCGCTGGCCCATCTGCCGGGCCGGCGGGCGGTGGCCGCCTCCCGCCAGTGACTAGGTTCGGCCGGGTGTCAGCGATGCCCGTGCCGCCCGCGGAGGCGCGCTCGCCCGTGCCGGCGCCGGGGGCGCCCCCGCCCGGGACCCTGCTGCCGGAGCACTACAGCGGGTGCTATGGCTGCGGGCGCGACGTCCCCGGTGGCCTGCATCTGCGGGTCACGACGGGGGAGGGCCTGCAGGTGACCGGCGCCTGCACGCTCACCGAGCTGCACCAGGGTGCGCCGGGGCTCGCGCACGGCGGGATCCTCGCCGCCGCCTTCGACGAGGTGACGGGCTATCTCGCCCCGCTGCTGCGCCGGCCGGCGGTGACGGGGCGGCTGGAGGTGGACTACCGGCTGCCGGTGCCGCTGGGCGAGCTGCTCCTTGCCGCCCGCTGCACCGCGGCCGCCGGGCGCAAGGTGTGGGCGACTGCCGAGGCCGTCCTGCCGGACGGGCGCGTCGCCGCCGAGGCGAGCGCGCTGTTCGTGACGGTGGCGGCCGAGCACTTCGAGCGGCACCGGCCCGCGTCGGTGGCCGCCCCGCTGGTTCCCACCGGCTTCGGCCCGTGAGCGCGTCGCCGGACCGACCGCGGGTGCTGGTACGCCGGCTGGAGCGCGGCGCCGCCCTGCCGGCGTACGCGATGGCCGGTGACGCCGGCGCCGACGTCTGTGTGGCCGAGGACGTCGACCTCGCACCCGGTGAGCGGCGCGTCGTCGGCACCGGCATCGCGCTGGCCCTGCCGGCGGGGTACGCCGCCTTCGTGCACCCCCGGTCCGGGCTCGCCGCCCGGCACGGCCTGACGATGGTCAACGCCCCCGGCACGATCGACGCCGGCTACCGCGGCGAGGTGCGGCTGGTGCTGGTCAACACCGACAGGAGCGAGGCCGTGCACCTCGTCCGCGGTGAGCGGGTGGCCCAGCTGGTGGTCCAGCGGGTGGAGCACGCCGTCTTCGACGAGGTCGACCAGCTGCCGGGGAGCCCGCGCGGCGAGGGCGGCTTCGGTTCGTCTGGGAGGAGCTGAGATGGCCAGGTTCGGGCGCAGGCGACGCAGTGACGGAGGCGACGCCGAGCAGCCGGCGGACGACGCCGAGGTGCCAGCCGCGGGCGCCGGGGAGGGCGCCGGTGAGGGGGCCGGTGAGGGGGCCGGTGAGCAGGAGGAGGCCGAGCCGGTGGCGCAGCCGCGGCCGGAGGGTCCGTGGGACCTGGAGGACCTGCCGTCCGACGACGGGCTGGACCGGGTCGACCTCGGCGCGCTGCGGGTGCCGGTGCCCGAGGGGGTCGAGCTGCGGGTGGACCTCGACCCGCAGGGTGCCGTGGTGGCCGCGACGCTGGTGCACGGCGAGGACGTGATGCAGCTCGGCGTCTTTGCTGCGCCGCGGACCGAGCCGCTCTGGGACGAGGTGCGGGAGGAGATCGCGACGTCGCTGGCCGAGGGGGGCGGCGGAGCGTCCACCGAGGACGGTCCCTACGGTGTCGAGCTGCAGGGCCGGGTGCCGACCGACCAGCCGGACTCCTTTGCGGCCGCCCGCTTCGTCGGGGTCAACGGTCCCCGCTGGTTCCTCCGCGCGCTGCTCAGCGGACCCGCCGTAGCCGCCGGACAGGTGGACGAGGTCCTCGCCGGCGCCCTGCGCGGGGTCGTCGTGGTCCGCGGTGCCGACGCGATGCCCCCCCGGGAGCCGCTGCCCATGCGGTTGCCGAAGGAGGCGCAGGTGAGCGCCGAGGAGGCGATCGCCGCGCAGCAGGCCGCCGAGGCGCAGCAGCAGGAGGAGAGCCGTACGCTCCCGCCGCTGGCCGAGCGGGGGCCGGAGACGACCGAGACGGCCTGAGCCGCGACCCCGCGCCCGGACCCGCCGCGACCTATCCTGAGGGGGTGGGAGACAGTCGGTTCCGCCAGGCCATGCACCGCCTCGTCGCCAGCGACGACGAGCGGGAGGCAGCGTCGCTGCAGCAGCAGTCCGCCCGTGAGGGCGCGGAGGCGGTGGGCCGCTGCAGCATGGGCAGGCAGGTCTGCGTGTCCGGCGAGGTCCGCAGCACGCGGGTCGACAGCCGCGGTGGCTCACCGGTGCTGGAGGTGGAGCTGTTCGACGGCACCGGCACCATGTCGGTGCTGTTCCTCGGTCGGCGCCAGGTCGCCGGCATCACCGCCGGGCGCGGCCTGACCGTGCACGGACGGGTGTCCCGCTCCGAGGGCCGCCCGACCATGTTCAACCCCGCGTACGAGCTGGTGGCCGACGCGGCTGCTTCCTGAGCCTAGAAGCGCTCCGTCGGCAGCGGTGCCGCAGTGACGACCGCGTCGGCGCCGAGCACCCGGCCGATCTCGGCTTCGAGCTCCGGCTCCGTCGACAGCGCCAGCACCTCGTCTCCTGGCTCCAGCGGGGTGTCTGGGCTGGGCAGCACCAGCCGGCCTTCCCGCAGGACCGCCACCACCAGGGTGCCGCCGGGCAGGCCGATGTCGCCGATGGTGCGCCCGGCGAGCTGCGAGTCCGGCGGCAGCGTGACCTCGACCAGCGAGGCGCTGCCCTGCTGGAAGGACAGCAGCCGCACCAGGTCCCCGACGCTCACGGCCTCCTCGACCAGCGCCGTCAGCAGTCGAGGGGTGGACACGGCGACGTCGACACCCCACCCGGCGTCGAACAGCCACTCGTTCTTGGGGTGGTTGACGCGAGCGATGACCCGGCCGACGGCGTACTCCGTCTTCGCCAGCAGCGACACCACCAGGTTGGCCTTGTCGTCACCGGTGGCGGCCACCACCACGTCGTAGGACGACAGGTCAGCCTCGTCCAGCACGGTGATCTCGCAGGCGTCGCCCTGCAGCCATGCGGCCTGCTCCACCGTCGCGGTCTTCATCGCCCGGGTCTCGCGCTCGATGAGCAGCACCTGGTGGCCGTGCTCGAGCAGCTCGCGGGCGATGGAGCGACCGACGTTGCCGGCGCCGGCGATCGCGACGCGGAGCACCCGCCGCATCAGTGACCTGCCTCGGGGGCCTCGGCCAGCGCCGCCGTCACCCGGTCGCGTCGGTCGCGCGGCATGAGCAGGTGCACGAGGTCGCCGTCCTGCAGCACCGTGCCCCGCTCGGGCAGCATCCCGTCGCCGCGGCGGGTCAGCAGGGCGATCCTGGCACCGCTGGCCGCCTCCAGGTCGCGCAGCTGGTGGCCGACCCAGCCGCGGTGCACGGCGACCTGGGCGAGCAGGATGGTCCCCCCCGGGTCGCTCCACTCCTCGGCGTTCGCCGGCGGGTCGAGCAGGCGCAGCGCCTGGTCCGCGGCCCAGCGCACGGTGCGCACCGTGGGGATGCCGAGCCGCTCGTAGACGTCGGCCCGGCGGGGGTCATAGATCCTGGCGACGACCCGCTCGACCCCGAAGGTCTCGCGCGCCACTCGTGCCGCGATGATGTTGGAGTTGTCGCCAGAGCTGACCGCCGCGAAGGCCTGCGCCCGCTCGATGCCGGCCTCCTGCAGGGTGTCCCGGTCGAAGCCCACACCCGTCACCGTCGTCCCGCGGAAGCCCGGCCCCAGCCGGGCGAAGCTGCTGGCCTCCTGGTCCACCACCGTGACCTCGTGCCCGGCGGACTCCAGGCCGGCGGCGAGCGCGCTGCCCACCCGCCCACATCCCATGATCACCACATGCACGCGAGGAGCCTAGGCCCGGACGGCGGGCGACCGCGGGGGCGGGCCTAGCATTCCCCGTCGTGGGTCTCGGGGACGTCGCCAAACGGATCGCGCTCGGCCGACCGCTGCGCAGTGACCGGATGGGCGACACCCTGCTGCCCAAGCGGCTGGCCCTGCCGGTCTTCGCCAGCGACGCCCTGTCCTCGGTGGCGTATGCCACCGAGGAGATCCTGCTGGTGCTGTCCGCGGCTGGCACGATGTACTACGGCGCCACCGCCTTCATCGCCATCGGCGTCGCCCTGCTGATGTTCGTCGTGGTGCTGTCCTATCGGCAGAACGTGCACGCCTACCCCAGCGGCGGCGGCGACTTCGAGGTCGCGACGACCAACCTCGGCCCGCAGGTCGGCATGGTCGTCGCCGCCGCGCTGATGATCGACTATGTCCTCACCGTGGCGGTCAGCGTGGCGTCGGGCGTGGCCAACCTGACCTCCGCGGTCACCGCCCTGCAGGGCCACGAGGTCGCGCTCTCGGTGGGCATCGTCGCCGTGATCATGCTGCTCAACCTGCGCGGGCTCAAGGAGGCCGGCACCGCCTTCGCCGTCCCGACGTACGCCTTCGTCCTCGGTGTGGTCGGCCTGCTGGGCTACGGCGCCGTGCAGTTCCTGACCGGCGGCCACCCGCAGGCGGAGAGCGCAGGCTTCGGCATCCGGCCGGAGGCGACCTATGCCGGCCTCGGCCTGGCGTTCCTGATGCTGCGGGCCTTCGCCTCCGGGTGCACGGCGCTGACCGGCGTCGAGGCGATCAGCAACGGCGTGCCGTCGTTTGAGAAGCCCAAGAGCAAGAACGCCGCCACCACGCTGGCGCTGCTCGGCGGGATCGCCGTGTCGATGTTCGCCGGGGTCACCGCACTCGCGCTCGGCACCCACGTGCACGTGGTCGACGCCGCGAGTGGCGGGGCGCTGACCGGGGCGCCGGCCGGCTACACCCAGCGCACGGTCATCGCGCAGGTCAGCGCGGCGGTCTTCGGCTCCGGATCCCCACTGTTCTACTACCTGCAGTTCGTGACCGCGTTGATCCTCGTGCTGGCGGCCAACACGGCGTTCAACGGCTTCCCGACGCTCGCCTCGATCCTGGCCCAGGCGAGCTTCCTGCCACGCCAGCTGCGCAACCGCGGGGACCGCCTGATCTTCAGCAACGGCGTGGTGCTGCTCGCCGGCTTCGCCATCGTGCTGATCGTGGCCTTCCACGCCTCGCCGACCAGGCTGATCCAGCTCTACATCGTGGGGGTGTTCGTCAGCTTCGTCTGCAGTCAGACCGGGATGATCCGGCACTGGAACCGACTGCTGCGCACCGAGCGCGACCCTGCCGCCCGCACCCGGATGATGCGCTCGCGGGTGGTCAACGCGGTCGGTGCCGGCTTCACCGGCGCGGTGCTGGCGATCGTGCTGGTCACCAAGTTCACCCGCGGCGCCTACATCGTGGTGATCACGATGCCGATCCTGTTCCTGCTGATGCGCTCGATCTACCGCTACTACAAGCGGGTGTCCGAGGAGCTGCTGCCGCCCCCGGACATGACCCCGGTGCTGCCGAGCCGGGTGCACGCCGTGGTGCTGGTGAGCAAGATCCACCGCCCGACGCTGCGGGCGGTCGCCTACGCCAAGGCGACCCACCCGCACACACTGGAGGCGCTCACCGTCGCCACCGACGCGGAGGAGGCTGAAGCGTTGGAGAGCGCCTGGCGCGAGCGGGGGCTGGACAAGAAGGTGCCGCTGCGCATCCTCAGCTCGCCGTACCGGGATGTCACCAAGCCGGTGCTCGACCACATCGCCGGCATCCGCCGGCAGAGCCCCGGCGACATCGTGGTGGTCTACATCCCGGAGTACGTCGTCGGGCACTGGTGGGAGCAGCTGCTGCACAACCAGACGCCGTTGCGGATCAAGGCCCGGCTGCTGTTCCAGCCCGGCGTCATGGTGACCTCGGTGCCCTACCAGCTGGAGTCCAGCCACCGGCGGCTGCACCCGGACGCCCCCGCCGGCGGCCCGGCGCGGTACCTGCGGGAGCAGCGCGAGGCGGCTGCCGCGGCCCAGCCCAGGCCCGAGCCGGGGGACGAGCCGGGCACCGAGGTCGCCGACGAGACGGTCCCCGCCCGACCCTGACCCACGGGCTCCGCGTCGGCCCCGGCGGATCGCCGAGACTGGTGCCATGACCACCGCCGCGCGCCCGCCCCGCTCGCGTCGCGCGACCGGACGCACCCCGGCCCGGCCGCGCGACCCGCTCGTCGGCAGCGACGTGGAGCTGAGCGTGGGAGGGGTCGGCATGGGCGGACTGTGCGTCGCCCGGCTCGACGGCCGGGTGGTCTTCGTCCGGCACGCGCTGCCGGGAGAGGTCGTCCGCGCCCGCGTCACCGACGGCGCGGTCGGCGCGCCACTGCGGGCGGATGCCGTGCAGGTGCTCACCGCCAGTCCGGACCGGGTCACCCCGCCCTGTGAGTACGCCGGGTCGGGGCGCTGCGGCGGCTGCGACTGGCAGCACGCGTCGTTGCCGGCCCAGCGCCGGCTCAAGGCCAACGTGGTCCGCGAGCAGCTGTCCCGCCTGGCCGGTTTGGACGTCGAGCTGCCGACCGTGGAGGAGGTGCCGGGGGCGCCGGACGGCCTCGGCTGGCGCACCAGGGTGCAGTTCCACGTCTCGGGCGGCGGCCGGGTCGGCTTCCACCGGCACCGCTCCCACGACGTGCTGCCGGTCGACCGCTGCCTGATTGCCGCGCCCCGGGTGGAGTCCCTGGGCGTCGAAGGGAGCCGGTGGCCAGGAGCCGCCGCGGTGGAGGTGATCGCCTCGGCGACCGACCGGGCCCTGGTCGTGACCCCCGGGCAGGGTGACGTGCACGTGCCGCGGCTCCCCGGTGACGCCTCGGTGCTGCAGGGCCGCCGGGCCGGCGCGACCGAGGCGCTGCGCGGCCGTCCCGGCGTTCGTGAGGAGGCCATCGGCCGCAGCTGGCGGGTCAGCGGCAGCGGCTTCTGGCAGGTCCATCCTGGCGCGCCGGACTTCCTGGCCGCGGCGGTGCTCGACGCGTTGCAGGCGCGGCCGGGGGAGTCGGCGCTCGACCTCTACTGCGGGGTGGGGCTTTTCGCCGGCGCGCTGGCGAGCGCCGTCGGCCCGGCGGGGCGGGTGACCGCGGTCGAGAGCGACGTGGCGGCCGCCGAGGACGCCCGGCACAACCTGGCCGACCTCGCCGGCCGGGTCGAGGTGCTCACCGGCCGGGTCGAGGACGTGCTGCTGAGCACCGGCCTGCGGGCCGCCGACCTGGTGGTGCTCGACCCGCCGCGCAGCGGGGCCGGGCCCGACGTGACCCACTGGGTCTGCTCGCTGCGTCCGCGGCGGGTGGCCTACGTCGCCTGCGACCCTGCCTCGCTCGGTCGGGACCTCGCCCTCGCCGCCGAGCACGGTTACACGCTGACGGCGCTCCGGGCCTTCGACCTGTTCCCGATGACCCAGCACGTGGAGTGCCTCGCGGTGTTGGAGCCCGCGGCGGCGTAGCGCCTGCCATCCTGTTCCCATGGCCTTTGCGCTCACCGACGAGCAGGACCTCATCCGCGCCACGGCGGCGGAGTTCATCGACCGCGAGGTCGTGCCCTTCCGCGCCGAGTGGGACCGCGTCGAGCTGGTCGACCGCTCGATCGTGGCCAGGCTCGGCGACCTCGGGATCCTCGGGCTCGGGCTGCCGGAGGAGTACGGCGGGACCCCGGCGGACTACCGGTCCTACTGCCTGGTCATGGAGGAGCTGGGTCGCGGGGACTCGGCCATCCGCGGCATCGTCAGCGTCTCGCTAGGCCTGGTGGGCAAGAGCATCAACACCTTCGGCAGCGACGCGCAGAAGAAGGAGCACCTGCCGCGGATCGCGTCGGGGGAGGCGCTGACCTGCTTCGGCCTGACCGAGCCCGGCAGCGGCAGCGACGCCGGCAACCTCACCTCCCGGGCGGTGCGCTCCGGGGAGGACTGGCTGCTCTCCGGCGAGAAGGTCTTCATCACCAACGGCACCTGGGCCGAGACCGCGCTGGTGTTCGCCCGCACCTCGGCCGAGGGGGCCCGCGGGATCACGGCGTTCCTCGTCCCGACCGGCAGCCCCGGCTTCGAGGCGCGCGAGATCAAGGGCAAGCTCGGGCTGCGCGGGCAGGCGACCGCGAGCCTGCACCTGGACGAGGTTCGGGTGCCGGACGCCGCGCGGCTCGGCGAGGTGGGCAAGGGCTTCCGGATCGCGATGACGGCGCTCGGCAAGGGCCGGATGAGCGTGGCTGCAGGCTGTGTCGGGATCGCCCGCGGCTGCCTGGAGGCTGCCACGTCGTACGCCGCGCAGCGCACGCAGTTCGGCAAGCCGATCGCGGCGCACCAGCTGGTCCAGGAGCTGCTGGCCGACATCGCGGTGGAGACCGACGCCGCCCGCTTCCTGGTGTGGCGCGCCGCCGAGCTCGCCGACGCGGGGGAGCCGGTGGACCTGGCGGCCAGCAAGGCGAAGTACTACGCGAGCGAGGTCGCGGTGCGGGCCGCCGGCAATGCGTTGCAGGTCTTCGGGGGCTACGGCTACATCGACGAATACCCGGTCGGGAAATACCTGCGCGACGCCCGGGTGATGACCCTCTACGAGGGCACCTCGCAGATCCAGAAGCTCATCATCGGCCGCGCCCTCACGGGGATCTCCGCCTTCTGAGCGCGGGAGAGGCCCCCGGGGGGCGGCTGCCAGGGGAGCGGCTGCTCGGGGGGCGGTATGCCCTCGGGGAGCTGCTCGGCAGCGGCGGGATGGCCCGGGTGCACCGCGGCACCGACGTGGTGCTCGGCCGCGACGTCGCCGTCAAGCTGCTCACTGGGGCCGAGCCCGAGGACCTGGCCCGCTTCCGGGGCGAGTCGCGGCTGTTGGCCCGGCTGGCCCACCCGGGGATCGTAACCGGTTACGACGCCGGCAGCGACGGTGGCACCGACTACCTCGTCATGGAGCTGGTCGAGGGACCCTCGCTGTCGCAGCTGCTGCGGCAGCGCGCCACCTCCTCGGGCCAGGCGCTCCCACCCGACCAGGCGGCGGCGATCGGGCGGCAGGTGGCCGACGCGCTGGCCGCCGTGCACGCGGCCGGCGTCACGCACCGCGACGTCAAGCCGGGCAACGTGCTGCTCGACGCGCGGGGGAGGGCGCACCTGGCGGACTTCGGCATCGCCCGTTCGGTCGGCGCGACCCGGGTCACGCGGACCGGGATGACGATCGGCACCGCAGCGTACCTGGCGCCGGAGCAGGTCGCCGGCGAGCCGGTCGGGCCGCCCGCCGACGTCTACTCCCTCGGCCTGGTGCTGCTGGAGGCGCTGACGGGAGCCCCGGCGTACGACGGCAGTGGCGTCGAGGTGGCAATGGTCCGGCTGAGCCGGGCACCGTTCCTGCCGCCGACGCTGCCGGCCGGCTGGCCGAGCCTGCTGGGGGCGATGACGGCCCGCGACCCGGTCGCGCGTCCGCGCGCGGTGGAGGTGGCCGCTGCCCTGGCCGGCAACGGCGCACTCACCACCGCGGTGCTCCCCGTCGCCCCGGCCGCGCTCCCCGAGGTCGCCGCTCCTGTGCCCACCGCGCTGCTGCCGGTCGACCAGCCCCCGGTGACGCCCGCGGTGGGTTGGGTGCGCAGACGGCGGATGGCCGCCGGTGTCGCTGCCGCGCTGCTGCTGGCCGTGGGCGTCGGGGGCGCGCTGCTGTCGACCGGACGAGGGCCGTCGCCGGCGGTTCCCGCCACCCCGGCCAGGTCGCACCTCACCACGCCGGCACCGGCACCGTCACCGGCACCGACGCCGACGCCGGGGGCCGGAGTGGCCCAGCCGGCGCGCGCCGCGAGCGTCGCACCGTCCCGGCCACCGTCGCCGTTCGTATCCGCCGGCCGTCCGACCCGCGTCGCCACCCTCTCGGCGGCTCCCGTGGCCGGCACGTCCCCCGGTCAGGGAGCGCCACCGAAGCCGGCCAAGGGCCACGGCAAGGGCCATGGCAAGGGTGGCTGACGCACCGGCGCGCGGTGAGGCCGCGACGACGAGACTGCGGGGGTGAGCGAGCGCGCCTACTCACCGCCGGGGTGGCCAGCCGAGGTGCGGCCGCCGGGGGCGGAGGACTGGCAGCGCACAGCGGTCGCGTGGCTGTTCGACCTGGTGCCGCCGGACTACCGCGCCCACGAGGTGCTGCGCCGCCACCCCGTAGTGCTGGCCCGCTTCGCCGCCCAGCATCTGGACGCCGGCGTCGCCGCCGCCCGGAAGGGACTCGCGACGCTGCGGGCGGAGCTCGGGGGGAGCTCGACGACACCACCGTGGAGGCGGTGCTCGCGGCCTACGACCGGGAGGGACGCCGGCTGGCGGCCGCGGCCCGGGCGGTGCGGATGGTGTCGCAGGCGCTGCGGGGTACGACGTTCGTGCCGCGGCTGTAGCGCCGCCGCCCGCGGCCCGGCCCGCCTACTGTGAGCCGGGCCACCATCGCGACGGGGCGGGGCGGCGGCGGGAGGTGGATGGTGCTGCGCATCAGGACGTTCGTGGCCGGCGCGGCGGCGGTGCTGGCTGCCGGTGCGTTGACCGGCCTGGCGCCGACGGCGGTGCACGCGGTCGGCGCGGCGCGGTGCGGTGACCCGGCGACTCGGCCCTGGTGCGATGCGTCGAAGGACCCGGACGCCCGGGCGGCGCTGCTGCTGGCCGCCATGACGCAGGACGAGGAGGTGCAGCTGCTGGGTGGTGACACCGCCGGCGCCGCGCCGCACACCGGCGCGACGTTCGCGATCCCGCGGCTCGGCCTGCCGGCGGTCCATGAACGGCGCGTGCCCGCTCGTGGTTTGCGACGCGGCCAATGCGGGTCATCCGCGCCGGCGCACCACCACCAGCGCCCTCGCGGGAAGGAGCCCTCCCCCCGCGCCCCTCCCCGCCCGCAACGGCTCCGCGCTGACCCGTCCGGCTGGCTCAGCTCCCAGCGACGTCGAGCGCCTGAAGCTCCTGCTTGGTCAGGTGCAGGTCCGCGGCGGCGACGTTCTGCTCGAGGTGGGCCCGCTGCGACGTGCCGGGGATGGGCACCACCATCTCGGACGCGGCCAACAGCCAGGCGATCGCCACCTGTCCCACCTCAGCTCGGTGCTCCCGGGCGATGACGGCGAGCGGTCCCTCGGCCTTGTCGAGGCCGCCCTGCGCGATGGGCGCCCAGGGGATGAACGCGACGCCGTCACGGGTGCAGACGTCGAGGACATCCTGGGCGCTGCGGTCGGTGACGTTGTACCGGCTCTGCACGGACGCGATCTCGGCGATCCCGCGCGCCTCCGTCAGCTGCTCGACCGTGACCTGAGAGAGTCCGATGGCGGCGATCTTGCCTTCGTCCTGGAGGAGCTTGAGCTCTCCGACCTGGTCCGCGAGCGGCACCTTCGGGTCGATCCGGTGGAGCTGGAAGAGGTCGATGGCTTCCACGTCGAGCCGGCGCAGGCTCATCAGCGCCTGCTGCCGCAGGCACTCCGGTCGTCCCACCGGCGGCCAGGCGGCCGGACCGAGCCGTCTCGGCCCGTCGGCGGTGTCGATGACGTCGGGACCGTTGCGGGTGGGGCCAGCTTTGGTGGCGACGAGCACGTCATCGCGGTAGGGGTGGATGGCGTCGCGGATGATCTGCTCCGTGACGTGCGGGCCGTAGGAGTCCGCGGTATCGATAATCTGGACTCCGAGTTCGACGGCTCGGCGCACCACGGCGACGCACTCGTCGCGGTCGGCGGGTTCACCCCAGATCCCCCGGCCGGTCAGCCGCATGGTCCCGAGGCCTAGCTCCGACACGTGGGGCCAACGTGTCTTGACAAAGCCATTTCGCGGACGTTCGGGATGAGGTGTTCGTGGATGCGGGCAACGAGTCTCCCCGTTGCGCGTCTGATGGAAGGGGAGCGCCCAAGGTGCGAGGCTGAGTGGTCAACGGCGCGGGTGGGAGGGGGACTGATGCTGGGGGTCGATCGTGCATGCAGCCGGTCCTTGCTACTCACGCTGGCAGCGGCGGCGGCGGCGGTGGCTGTTGCTGGTTGCGCGGCAGTGCAGTCTTCGCCCTCGCGGGCTCGGCTGGTTGCGGCGGGGAGCTCGGCGACACCGTCCGCCGGCGTGGCTCCATCGCTGATGACGCCGGGCCCGCTTCCCGCGAGCGTGAGTACCGCCGACACGTCGTCGGCCCCCGTACTCGCGTTGGCCGCCGGCCTGTCGCCGACGCCTGCCGCTCCGTCGGGGAGCCCAGTGGCCTCGGGCGCGCTCACCGGTCCGGAGTGCACCGCCGCGGACCTGCGGGCCGCTCCCGGCGTGCCGCAGACCACCATCGCCGGCGAGCGGGAGCTCGTGGTGGAAATCACTGGCAAGCGTGCCTGCCGGCTCGCCCGTCGCCTGGTGGGGGCCACCGCGGACATCCCGTTGTCCGTCACCTACCAGGACCCGGTGCCCGCCGGCACCCAGGACCTCATCATCGTTGAGGTCGGCCCGTTATTGCCTGCCTACGTTCACCTGACCGGTGAGAACGGCGGGCTGTGCCGGGCGCGGGCGATGGCGACCTCGCTCGGTGTCACCTTCGACGGGACCCGGCTCGGCGAGACCCCGCTCGCCCGGTCAGCGGGCATCTGCACCAGCGTCGTCTTGGGGCTGGTGGGGCGCCCATACCTGGACCCTCCGACCACCGATGGTCAGTGCACTCAGGGCGACGTCGACGCCCTCGATGCCGACGGGCAGGCCCAGGCGGGGACCGTGCGGTACACGATCGCCCTCGTGCCGCACCAGGGGGTCAGCTGCACCGTCACCGGCACCGTCGGGGTCACCGGGATCCGCGCTGACGGCAGCCGCGAGCCGCTGCGGGTCAGCACCGACGAGGCTGCCGTGCCCCCCCGACGGCGCAGCACCCTGCCGGCCGGAACGGTGGACGTCCTCACGTTGGACAGCGTTCACGGCTGCCAGCCCAGTCCTGCCCGAACGCCCTACGTCAGGCTGGAACTCAGCCTCCCCGGGCTGGGCGTCGCTCAAGTGACCCCGGCTCCCGAGACGGCCTCCTCTTCTAGCACGCCCGGCTGGGCGTTCCCCTGCGCCGGGCTGCAGGCCATCCCAGAAGCGACTCCGGCGCCCCCACGAGATTGACCGGATGACTCCATCGTCGCGTTCCTCGCAGGTGCTGGGGGTCGACGCGGTCCCGGTAGCGAAAGCCAGTCCGCAGCACAACGGCTACGACGAGAGGTACTGGCTCGCGCGCAGCGCCGGACAAGTCGCCATGGGCGACGCCTGTGTCGGGGGCGGCCAGGATGTGCACTGGTGGGTCAGGTCGTGGCGCAGCGGCAGACGTAGTCAGAGCGGCGGTGCTGGCTGAGTTCACCGGGCAGGTCTGCGACCTGCGTGCATCGAAGGGGATCGCACGAACGGATGGCCCGGCGCACTCACGTCCGTGGCCGGGGACTCCTGCACCTCCGGGTCGGCGCGGAAGGCGCATGCCCGCTCGCACAGCATCAAATGGCGGGAGCGGGGCGAATGGTGGCAGAAGCCCTGCCCGGTTGACGCTTCGGGCCGCGGCGCGTCAGCTGGCTGCCGCGACCCGCGCCGGCATGTCGTCGCCGAAGCGCTGCGGCTCGCGCAGCACGAGCAGCACGCCGCCCAGCGCCTCCGCGCGGTCGCCGAGCTGCGCCGGCACGATGCGCACCGCGGAGGCGGCGGCGGCCAGCGAGCTGCGGGCGACGCGTAGCCGCAGCGTGCCGAGCACCAGCTCGTCGGCGAGCCCCAGCTCCCCGCCGAAGACCACGACGTCGGGGTTGAGCAGGTTGACCAGGTTGGCCACCGCGAGGCCCATGACCTCACCGGCGTCGGCGAGCACCCGGCGGCAGCTAAGGTCCCCCTCCTTGGCACGCTGCACGAGGTCGGCGACGCCGTGCACACCGACGCCGCTCTGGCGCAGCTGGTCCACCAGCGCCGGACCGCCGGCCACCAGCTCCAGGCAGCCGCGGTTGCCGCATCGGCAGACCGCGCCGGCCTCGTTGACCGTGGTGTGGCCGATCTCGCCGGCCGTGCCGCTCGCGCCGCGGAAGATGCGCCCGCCGTCGACGATCCCGGCACCGATGCCGGTGGCGGCCTTGACGTGCACCACCAGCCGGGCATCGCGACCGGCGCCCCACAGGGCCTCGGCGAGCGCGCCGAGGTTGGCGTCGTTCTCCACCTCCACGGGCAGCCCGAGGCGGGCCTGCAGGTCGGTGCCGGGGGAGCGGCCGAGCCAGCCGGGCAGGATGTTGGACGAGCCGACCCGGCCGTCGGCGTCCAGCGGCGCCGGGATGCCGAGACCGACACCGAGCGCGAGGGAGCGGTCGCCGCCGGCGGCCGCCAGCAGGCGGTCCACCTGCACCACCGCGGCGTCCAGGGCCTCGTCGGCGTGGCCGTCGACGTCGAGCCGCACGACCTCCTCGGCGAGCACCCGATGCCCGAGGTCGGCGACGGCGACCCGCAGGTGGGTGCGGCCCAGGTCCACGCCGACGGCCAGGCCCGCCCTGGCCTCCAACGCCACCCACGCGGCCGGGCGTCCACCGGTCGGCACGGCCGCGCGGTCGAGCACGTCGCCGACGACGCCCTGCCGGCGCAGGTCGGCCAGCAGGCCGCTGACCGTCGTCCTCGACAGTCCCGTGATGCGCCCGAGCTCGGCCCTGGTGAGCGGCCCGCCCATCCGCAGCGCCTCCAGCACCTGGCGCAGCGGTTCCTGCGTCGGGCGGCTGTCAGGGGGGTGCACGGTGCGACTGTGATCAGCGGAACTTGCCCTTGTCAAGCCCGACTTCTGTGCGGTCGCGTTGCTATGACCCGCGGCACCATCGCCCACTCTCGATGGCGCGCAGCCGGCGAAGGCAATCGTGACCGGGCTGTTTCGTTCAGCTGTTGACAGAGCGGCGGGTGCAGGTCCAATGTCCGAGACGCAGCCGCGGCGCCGCCGCCGCCCGTCACCCGGAGGTCCTGTTGCCAGCACGACCCGCACGTTCCCCACGAGCCCGACGCCTCGCCCTCGCCGCGCCACTCGCCCTCGCCGGCCTGGCCCTGTCGGCCTGTGGCTCCTCCAGCAGCAGCGGCAGCAGCAGCAGCAGCAGCAGCACGCCCGCTGTCACGGGTGGCAGCACCAGTTCCGCTGCTGCTGACTCCTCCTCCGCGGCTGGTGGAGCGTCACCAGCGGCGACCTCCGCTGCCTCGTCGGCGACCGGCGCCCCGACCGCCGCCACGGCGGCCTGCAAGCTCACGTCCCCGCCCAAGAGCGCGGCCTCCCAGCCGCCAGCCGCCGCGTCGACGGAGAAGGCGACCGGCAAGGTCGGGGTCATCCTCCCCGACACGACGTCCTCGACGCGCTACACGCTCTACGACAAGCCGCTGCTGCAGTCCGCGCTCACCGCGGCGGGGCTCACGGCCGACATCCAGAACGCCGGGGGGAGCACCTCGCGCTTCCAGCAGATCGCGCAGAGCATGATCGGCGAGGGCGTCAAGGTGCTCATCATCGACTCGATCGACGCGACCTCCGGCGCGACGGTGGAGAAGCAGGCCACCCAGGCCGGGATCAAGGTCATCGACTACGACCGGGTCAACCTCGGCGGCACCGCGCAGTACTACGTGTCCTTCGACAACGAGGACGTCGGCAAGCTGCAGGGTCAGACGCTGGTGGACTGCCTGACCGCCAGCGGCGTCACCGACCCGCAGATCATCGCGCTCGACGGCGGCACCGACGTCGACAACAACGCGGTCCTGTTCGCCAAGGGCGCCAAGTCGGTCTTCGACCCCCTGCAGAGTCAGGGCAAGCTCAAGGTCGTCTCCGAGTCCGTGGTCAAGGGTTGGGACGTCAACCTGGCCGCGCCGACCTTCACCCAGGCGCTGACCGCGGCCGGTGGCAAGGTCGACGGCGTCCTCGCGGCCAACGACGACCTCGCCAACGCCTCGATCGGCGTCCTCAAGGGCAGTGGCCTCGCCGGCCGCGTCTCGGTCACCGGTCAGGACTCCGGGGTCGTGGGCCTGCAGAACGTCATCACCGGCCAGCAGAGCATGACGATCTTCAAGAACGTGAAGAACGAGGCCACCGCGGCGGCCCAGCTGGCGATCGCCCTCATCGGCGGCAAGAACCCCGCCTCCGCCGGACTTCCGCTGAGCAAGTTCGACGACCCGAAGTCGCCGAGCCACAACATCCAGGCGCTGCTGCTGCCCGCCGAGGTCATCACGCAGGCCAACGTCAACGACGTGGTCACGGCCGGCGCCCTCAAGGCCGCCGAGATCTGCAAGGGCATCGAGAGCGACTGCGCCAAGCTCGGCGTCAAGTAGCCCCAGCACGACCAGCATGTGCCGAGCGGTGGCCGGGGAGTACGTTCGCCCCGCCACCGCTCGGTGCGGTCAGCTGGCGACGGCCCCACCCTCCGACCGCGAGTTTCGCGGGTACTGCCCACAACCGGAAAGAAGATCGCGGTGGCTGAGCCGATCCTCCAGATCATCGGACTGAACAAGAGCTTCGGACCCGTCCACGTCCTGCAGGACATCGACTTCGCCGTCTACCCCGCTGAGGTCACCGCGCTCGTGGGCGACAACGGCGCCGGCAAGTCGACGTTGGTCAAGTGCCTGGCCGGTATCACCACGATCGACAGCGGCGTCGTCCGCTTCGAGGGTGTCCCGGTGAAGCTCGACGACCCCCGCGCCGCCGCCGCCCTGGGGATCGAGTTCGTCTACCAGGACCTGGCCCTGGCCAACAACCTCGACATCACCCAGAACATGTTCCTGGGCAGGGAGATCCGCCGGTTCGGCTTCCTCGCCGACGGTCAGATGGAGCGCAAGGCGCGCGAGACGCTGGCCGGTCTGTCCGTGCGGACGGTCTCCTCCGTGCGCCAGTCGGTCGCCAGCCTCTCCGGTGGCCAGCGGCAGACGGTGGCCATCGCGAAGGCCGTCCTGTGGAACAGCAAGGTCGTCGTCCTCGACGAGCCGACGGCCGCGCTCGGCGTCGCGCAGACCCGTCAGGTGCTCGACCTGGTGCGGCGACTGGCCGACCAGGGGCTCGGCGTCGTGCTCATCTCGCACAACATGAACGACGTGATGGAGGTCGCTGACCGCGTCGCCGCCCTCTACCTCGGCAAGATCGCCGCGGAGGTCTTCACGAAGGACAGCAGCTCGACGCAGATCGTCGAGCTCATCACGTCGGGCCGCAGCGGAGACATCGGTCTCGCAGCCTCGACCGCCAACCAGAGCATCTGAGGACCGGGGCGATGACATCACAGACCGCGGTAGGCACGCCGGCGGCAGGCGGCTCAGGGGGCGAGTCCGGGACCGGGCGCCCGACCGGCGACTTCTCCCTGGACGTGGAGCGGCGCGGCATCGGCAACGCTGTCACGTCGTACTTCTCACGGTTGCGCTCGGGTGAGCCGGGGGCGCTCCCGTCGGTCCTCGGCCTCATCGTGCTCGCCGCGATCTTCAGCCAGGTCAGCGGCCGGTTCCTCAGCGCGAACAACATCGGCAACCTGCCCGGTCAGGGTGCCTACATCGCGATCATCGCGCTCGGGCTCGTCTTCGTGCTCCTGCTCGGCGAGATCGACCTGTCCGCCGGCACCACGGGCGGCGTCTGCGCGGGGTTCGCCGCGCAGGCGGTCTTCTCCAACGGCCTGCACCACGGCATATCCGGCCTGCTCTACTGGTCCCTGCTCGGCGCCATGGTCGCCATGGTCCTGCTGGGCCTCTACCTCAGGTCGGTCAGCGGCCCCGTCGTGGTCGCCGTCGGCGTCCTGATCGCCATCACCGGGCAGGACAAGCACGTCCTGCTGGCGCTGGTGTTCGCGGTGGCCATCGGCTGCGCTGTCGGCATCTTCGTCGGCTGGCTCGTCGCCGGCGTCGGGATCCCCAGCTTCATCGTCACCCTCGCGCTGTTCCTCGCCTTCCAGGGCCTGCTCCTGTTCGCCCTGAAGTCCCAACCCATCGGCGTCAACAACTACCCGCTGTGGTACGGGCTGGCCCACGACAACATGTCGCCCGCCTGGAGCTGGGTGTTCACCCTCGTCGTGGTGCTGGGCTACCTCGCCTTCACCGCGACCAAGTCCCTGCGCGCGCAGGCCAACGGCCTGGCCGCCGACACCATGCAGCTGGTGCTCGCGCGGGCCGGCCTGATCGCGATCGTCGGTGTGGTCATCACCTACTTCGCCAATCAGAACCGGAACACCAACGACTTCGTCAAGATCCAGGGCCTGCCGTACGCCGCGACCGTGCCGATCGCGCTGATGATCGTGGCGACGCTGGGGCTGACGAAGACCACGTGGGGGCGGCACCTGTTCGCCACCGGCGGCAACGAGGAGGCAGCCCGCCGCGCCGGCATCGACGTGCGGCACATCAAGGTGACCGCCTTCACCGTGAACTCCGGCTTTGCCGCCCTCGGCGGCATCTTCCTGGCGTCCAACACCGGCGGGGCGCAGCTGGATCTCGGCGCCGGCAATATCCTTCTCTTCGCGGTCGCCGCCGCCGTGATCGGTGGGACGTCGCTGTTCGGCGGCCGGGGCAAGCCCCGGGACGCGATCCTCGGCGCCCTGGTCATCGTGATGATCCCCAACGGCATCGGCCTGAAGCCCAACCTCGGCGTGCAGCACCAGGAGGTCATCACCGGCCTCGTGCTGCTCATCGCCGCGTCCGTCGACGCGGTGTCGCGCCGCCGATCGTACGGCGCCCGCTGAGCCCAGACCACCCCGGTGACCTATCGTTGCGGGGTGGGCCTGTTGGAGACGATCGCCTCACCCGCCGACGTCAGGCGGCTGCGACCCAAGCAGTGCGTGCAGCTCGCGGCGGAGTGCCGCGACTTCCTCGTCGACGCCGTGTCCCGCACCGGCGGCCACCTGGGGCCCAGCCTCGGCGCCGTCGAGCTGATCATCGGCATCCACCGGGTCTTCGACTCCCCGCGCGACAAGGTGCTCTTCGACACCGGCCACCAGGCCTACGTCCACAAGATGCTCACCGGCCGGCAGCACCGTTTCCCGACGCTGCGCCAGCCCGGTGGCCTGTCCGGCTACCCCAGCCGCGCGGAGTCCGAGCACGACGTCATCGAAAACAGCCACGCCAGCACGGCGCTGTCCTACGCCGACGGGCTCGCCCGGGCGTGGTCGCTGCGCGGGGAGCGGGACCGCTCGGTGCTCGCCCTGGTCGGTGACGGTGCGCTCACCGGTGGCATGTGCTGGGAGGCGCTGAACAACATCGCCGCGGGCAAGGACCGCTCGGTCGTGGTGCTGGTCAACGACAACGGCCGGTCCTACGGCCCCACCATCGGTGGCCTGGCCGACCACCTGGCGACGCTGCGCACCGCGCCGGCGTACGAACGGACCCTCGATGTCGCCCGGGGTCTGCTCACCCGGGTGCCGCTCGTCGGGCGCCCGGTCTTCGAGGCGCTGCACGGGGCCAAGCGGGGCATCAAGGACCTGGTGCAGCCGCAGGTGATGTTCGAGGATCTCGGCATCAAGTACGTCGGGCCGGTGGACGGGCACGACGTGGCGGCGGTGGAGTCGGCGCTGCGCCGGGCCAGGCGCTTCGGCGGCCCGGTGATCGTGCATTGCGTGACCCGCAAGGGCTTCGGCTACCGGCCGGCGGAGGCCGACGACGCGGACTGCATGCACGGTCCCGGTGCCTTCCACCCCGGCAGCGGCAAGGCGGTGTCGGTGTCGACCGACCCGACCTGGACCTCGGTGCTGGGCGAGGAGATGCTCGCGCTGGGGGCCGAGGATCCGACGGTGGTGGCGGTGACGGCGGCGATGCTGCTGCCGGTGGGGCTCGGGCCGTTCGCGGCGGCCTGGCCCGAGCGGGTGATCGACGTCGGCATCGCCGAGCAGCACGCCGTGACCAGCGCGACCGGGTTGGCGATGGGCGGGATGAAGCCGGTCGTCTGCCTCTACGCCACCTTCCTCAACCGGGCCTTCGACCAGGTGCTGATGGACGCGGCGCTGCACCGCCAGCCGGTGACCATCGTGCTCGACCGCGCCGGCGTCACCGGGACCGACGGGCCCTCGCACAACGGCATGTGGGACCTGTCCTTCCTGCAGCTGGTGCCGGGGATCGCGGTGGCGGCGCCGCGCGATGGGGCGACGCTGCGGGCCTCCCTCCGGCAGGCGGTGGGGCGCCAGGACGGGCCGAGCGTCGTGCGCTTCCCCAAGGGCGCGGTCGGGCCGGACCTGCTTGCCCTGGAGCGGGTCGGCGGCGTCGACGTGCTTGCCCGCGGGACGGCGCAGGACGTCCTGCTCGTCTCGGTGGGCGCGCTGGCGACGGTGGCACTGGACGTCGCCGGACGCGCGGCCGACCAGGGCATCGGCGTGACCGTGGTGGATCCGCGCTGGGTGGTGCCGGTGGATCCCGCGCTGGTGTCGCTCGCGCGCGCGCATGCGCTGGTGGTGGTGATCGAGGACGGCACCCGTATCGGCGGGGTGGGCGCTCGTCTCGCGCAGGTGCTGGCCGACGCCGGCGTCGAGGTGCCGGTGCGCAGCCATGGCCTGCCGGGCGGGTTCCTCGCGCAGGGCACCCGCGACGGGCTGCTGCGCGAGGCCGGGTTGGGCGCGCAGGAGCTGGCCCGCTCGGTCGTGGAGGGGGTCACCCGGCTGCGCGCCCGCGCCGACGAGGAGCCCCTCGGCGTCCCCCGCGCCTGACCCCCTCCCCACCCGCACGACCCCCTCTGGGCGCACCGGTGATCATGCTCCCCTGATCACCGGTGCCGGTGAGGGGCGAGAGGCGACGCCGTCGTGCACCGGTGATCGTCCGGCGGGCCGGAGCTAGATCACCGGTGTCCGGAAGTGCCGAGTCTCGTCGCGCCTGGACACCGGTGATCATGGTCGGCCGGCAGTCGGCCTCCCCGGGGTGCCGCCGACCCAGGCTCCCCACCCCACGAGGACCGGCTCATGATCACCGGTGCTTGGTACCGTCGCGGCCGTGCCGCCCCCGCTGCAGACCGACCGGCTGAGCCTGCGCCCGCTGCGCGCCGGCGACGCCGAGGTGCTCTGGCGGCTGTGGGACGACCCGGAGGTCTATGCCTACGTCGGCACCGGCGACGTTCCCGGTCTCGACCGGTTGGAGCGCGGCGTCGAGGCGTTCGTGCGGATGTACGCCGAGCGGGGGTGGGGGCCGCTCGCGGTCGCGCGGCGCGAGGACGGCGTGGTCATCGGGGAGTGCGGCCTCTACCCCTGGCGGCAGGACGGCGTCGAGACCGGCGAGGTCGAGCTCGGCTACCGCTACGGCCGCGCGCACTGGGGCCAGGGCTACGGCCGGGAGGCGGCTGCCGCCGTGCTGCGCTGGGCCCGCGACGAGCTCGGGTGCAGCGAGCTGGTGTGCAGCGTGCAGGAGCCGAACGTCGCCAGCCGCCGGATCGCCGAGGGCCTGGGGTTCCGCCTGGTCGCGCTGCGGGAGCGCCGCGCCGACGGCAGGGTCTGGCTGGACTGCTGGTACGTCTGGTCCGGCAGCGAGTCCAGCGAGTCCGGCTCAGCGGCGGGCGCTGGGGGCGGTGTCGCCGGCGGGTAGCCGACCGTCGAGCGCGGCCGCCAGCGCCCACGGGCCGTCGCCGGCCAAGGCGACCTCCTCCGCCGTCACCAGCACGGCCCGTGCGAATCCCCGGTCGACCGGCTCGCTGGCCAGCGCCGCCGCGGGGGCGAAGGCCGGGTCGAGCAGCGACAGCCGCAGCCAGCCGCGGCGCCGCATGGGCACGGCGACGGCGGCCATGCCGCCCTCCGCCCCGGCCACCGCGGCGCGGAACACCCGCGACCCCAGCAGGGTCACCACGTCGGCGTCGCCCATCGGCCGGAGCACCGGATCGGGGGAGCGCCGCATCCGCGCGGCGGCCAGCCCGCCCATCTCCTCCAGCCGGTCGACCGCCGCCCGCCACCAGCGGTGCGGGTCGAGCCCGGCAGCGGCCCAGGCCGAGGGCGGCACGAGCACGACCCGTTCGCCGTCGGTGGCGTCGAGGCCGCGGATGCCAACGCCGAGGTCCAGCGCCTCGCCGTGCACCCGCTCGACGACCCAGTCGGGGCCGGGGTGCAACGCGTGCCCGCGCGGGAGGCCGACAACCCGGGCGCCGTCGGCGAGCACCAACTCCGGGGTGTCGGCCACCAGGCGCGTCAGCCGCAGCCAGCGGGTGAGCACCTCGGGGGCGACCGCGTGTGTCGCCGGCAGCGATCCCAGCGCGGCGCGGCAGTGCTCCCAGCTGGCGAGCACGACCGGGGAGCCCGGCAGGACCACGCCGTCGTCGGTGGGGACGAGGTCGACCTCGCCGACGACGGTCACCGCGAACAGGGCGCGCTTGAGCGCCCGCTCCGGTCGCCGCGGCTCGGTCACCGGGAGACGGTACCGATCCGGACGCGGCGACGGTCCCCAGCCGGAGGCAATACCCGGCGTGGCGCGACCGTCGACGACCACCACGCCGGGCATTGCCTCGCGGGCTCGGGTGGGGTGGGCCGCGCGGGGCGCGGGCAGCGGCCGGCCACCTAGCGTGGGCGGATGGACCCGGGCGTCGTCGACCTCGACGTCCCGGAGGCCGTGCCGGCCAGCCGGCCGCCGGGGCCGGTGAGCCGGCGGTGGCGCGGACTGCGGCCCGGCGAGCGGCGGCTCTGCCTCGCGGTCGCCACCAGCCTCGTGCTGGGGATCGGCAGCGCGCGGCAGCTCGGGCTGCCTCCCGTCGACCCGGGACCGGACCCGAGCACTGCGTCGGCGCGGCCCCCAGCGCCGTCGCCCGCCCCCGTGGCCCCGGCCGCCGTCCCCGTGCCCGGTGCCGACCCGCTCACCGGCACGAGCACGCGGCTGCTGCTCGTGGGGACCGGTCTGACGGCGTACGACGTGGACGCGGCCGAGGGGGCCACCCTGCTCAGCCCGTTCCCCGGTGTCTACCCGGTGCTGGGCGCCGCCGCATTGCGCGGCGCGGACGCCGTGCTGACCGCCAGCCGCTCCGGGCCGCGCATGCCGGGACCCGTGCTGCTGGTGCCGGGCGGCGGAACGGCACCGCGGCAGCTCGGCAACGGGTCCTCCCTGGTTGCGGCGCAGCGGGCGGACGCGGTGTGGATCGAGCGGGCGGCGCTCGGCGGCCGCCCTGCGCAGGTGCGGCTCGTCACCGCTGTCGGCGATGTCGTGTTGGGACCGCTGACGTTGCCGACCGGCAGCGACCTCGTCGGCGAGCTGCCGGGCGGGCTGGTGCTCCGCCTGACCACCGACGACCGCCGCCACCCGGTGCTCCTGCTCGACCCGGCGACCGGCATCTCCCGGCAGCTCGTCGACGACAGCGCCGACGTGTCGGTGGCGGGTGACCACCTGGTGGTGGTGCGCGCGGGCGGGGTCATCGCGGTGGACGGCGTCGTGCGCGACACCGTGCCCGGGGTCCGCAGCATCGTGGCTTCCACCAGCGCCGATCTCGCGCTGGTCACCGGCGACGGGGTGACCGTGCTCAGGACGGGCGTGGACCCGGTCGAGTTGCCGCCGGCGGCGAACGGCTGCCCGCCGGTGTGGGGTGCCAACGGCTGGCTGTTCGTCCCGGCGGGGGCGGGGATCTCCGCGCTCGCGCCGGCGGCGATGGAGCCCCACCAGGTGCCGGCGGTGTTCGGCGACGTGCCGCTGTGTGTCGCCGCCGCCGGCCGCGCCCCCGACGTCAGCGCGGCCGGCGCCGGGCGGCCCGATGGCGACGGGAGGTCGGGGGCGGCAGCCGCCCGCAGCAGCCGGGCCGCGGGCTGAGCGGACCGAGGCTCAGCCGGCCGGAACGCTGGCCACGCCGCGGGGCAGGAAGTGCTTTCCGGTGACGCGCTGGGACACCCCGGCGCGGTCGAGGTACGGCGTGATCCCGCCAAGGTGGAAGGGCCAGCCCGCGCCGAGCAGCATGCACAGGTCGACGTCCTGCGCCTCGGCGACGACGCCCTCGTCCAGCATCAGCCGCACCTCCAGGGCGAGCGCGGCCAGGGCCCGGTCGCGCAGCTGGTGCTCGGTCGGCGCCAGCGTGCTCGGATCGCCTGCGGTGGAGAACATCGCGACCACCTCGGGGTCGAGCCGGCCATCGGCGGCGTAGATCCCGGTCTTGCCGGCAGCCACCAGCGTGGCGAGGTTCGGGCTGACGTAGAACCGGTCCGGGAAGTGGCCGTGCAATGTCTGCGCCACGTGCAGCGCGACGGCGGGGCCGACCAGCGACAGCAGCACGAACGGCGACATCGGCAGCCCCAGCGGCGCCAGCGCCCGCTCGGCCACCTCGAACGGCGTGCCCTCGTCCACCGCCCTGGTGACCTCGCCGAGGAAGCGGGTGAGCAGCCGGTTCACCACGAACGCCGGGGCGTCGCGCACCAGCACCGCGCTCTTGCCCAGCGTCCGCGCGGTGGCGAACGCGGTGGCCAGCGAGGCGTCGTCGGTCCGCTCGGCCCGCACGATCTCCAGCAGCGGCAGGACAGCCACCGGGTTGAAGAAGTGGAACCCGACCACCCGCTCCGGGTGCTGCAGCCGCGAGGCCATCTCGGTGACCGACAGGGAGGAGGTGTTGGTCAGCAGCAGGCACTCCGGCGCGACGACGGCCTCGACCTCGGCGAGGACCTGCTGCTTGACGCCCAGCTCCTCGAAGACCGCCTCGATGACGATGTCGGCGTCGCGGAAGGCGTCCTTGGTCAGCGAGCCGGTGACCAATGCCTTGATCCGGTTGGCCTTGTCCTGGCTGATCCGCTTGCGCGCCAGCAGCTTGTCGACCTCGCCGTGGGCATAGTCGACACCCTTGTCGACCCGGGCCTGGTCGAGGTCGGTGAGCACGACCGGCACCTCGAGCTTCTGGGCGAACAGCAGCCCGAGCTGGCTGGCCATCAGCCCAGCGCCGACCACGCCGACCTTGGTGACCGGCCGCGCGAGGCTCCGGTCGGGGGCGCCCGCCGGCCGCTTGGCCCTGCGCTGCACGAGGTCGAAGGCGTAGAGCCCCGCCCGCAGCTCGTCGCCCATGACCAGGTCGGCGAGCACCGCGTCCTCGGCCGCCGTACCGGTGGTGAGGTCGGCCGTCCGCGCGGACTGGATCAGATCCAGGGCGCGGTACGCCGCGGGGGCGGCGCCGTGCACCCGGCCGTCGGCCAGCGCCCGGCCGCGGGCAACCGCTGCGGCCCAGGCAGTCTCGTCGGCTAGATCGGGGGTCCGGCGGCTCGCCACCGGGTCGATCTCGCCCCGCAGCACCTGCGCCAGCCAGCGCAGGCTCTGCTCCAGGAAGTCGGCGGGCGCGAAGACGGCGTCGGCGATCCCCAGCTCGGCGGCCTGCGCGGGCTTCAGCATCCTGTTGGAGTTCAGCGCGTTCTCCACGATGACGGTCACCGCGGCCTCGGGTCCGATCAGCCGGGGGAGCAGCTGGGTGCCGCCCCACCCGGGGACCAGGCCGAGGAAGACCTCGGGCAGCGCGATCGCTGCCGCGCCGGAGGACACGGTGCGGTAGTGGCAGTGCAATGCGGTCTCCAGGCCGCCGCCCATGACCGCGCCGTTGACGAGGGCGAACGTCGGGACCGCGCTGTCCAGCAGGCGCCGCAGCACGGCGTGCCCCTGCCGCCCGGTGGCGAGGATCTGCTCGCGGCCGGTGATGACGCCGACCCCCTTGAGGTCCGCGCCGACGTTGAAGATGAACGGCTTGCCGGTCACCGCGATCGCGGCCACTGCCGGCGCGTGCGCCTCGACCGCGTCCAGGGCGGCGTCGAGGTTGGCCAGCCCCTGCGGGCCCCACGTGCTCGGCGTGGTGTGGTCGAGACCGTTGTCCATGGTCAGCAGGGCGACCTGGCCCTCGACGCTGGGGACGGCGACGTAGCGGACGTGGACCAGCGTGACGACCTCGTCGTAGGCCATCACGTGTTCCCGTCGTAGCAGGGGTTCTCCCAGATGACGGTGCCGCCCATGCCGAGCCCGATGCACATGGCGTTGAGGCCGTAGCGGACCTCCGGATGCTGCTGGAAATGCCGGGCGAGCTGGGTCATCAGGCGTACGCCGGAGCTGGCGAGCGGGTGGCCGACGGCGATGGCGCCGCCGAAGGGGTTCACCCGGTCGTCGTCGTCCTTGAGGCCGAAGTGGTCGAGGAAGGCCAGCACCTGGACAGCGAAGGCCTCGTTGAGCTCGAACAGGCCGATGTCGTCGATGGTGAGACCGGTGGTGCGGAGGGCGCGCTCGGTGGAGGGGATCGGGCCGACGCCCATCACCTCGGGCCCGACACCGGCGAAGCCGAAGCCGACCAGCCGCATCGTCGCCGGCAGGCCCAGCTCCGCGGCGACGGTCTCGGCGGCAAGCAGGCAGCCGGTCGCACCGTCGTTCAGGCCGGCGGCGTTGCCGGCGGTGACGTGGCCGTGCGGGCGGAAGGGTGTCTTCAGCGTGGCGAGCTGCTCCACGGTGGTGCCGGGCCGCGGTGGCTCGTCGGCGCTGGCGAGGCCCCAGCCCTGCGCCTCGCTGCGGGTCGCGACCGGCACCAGGTCGGGAGTGATGTCGCCGGCCGCCAGCGCCGCGGCGTACTTGGCCTGGCTCGCCGCGCCGTAGGCGTCGCAGCGCTCCCTGGTGATGTCCGGGAAGCGGTCGTGCAGGTTCTCCGCGGTGTTGCCCATCACCAGCGCACTCGGGTCGACCAGCCGCTCGGACAGGAAGCGCGGGTTGGGGTCGACTCCGCTGCCCATCGGGTGGTGTCCCATGTGCTCGACGCCGCCGGCGATCGCGACGTCGTAGGCGCCGACACCGATGCCGCTCGCGACCGTGGTCACCGCGGTCATGGCACCGGCGCACATCCGGTCGATGGCGAACCCGGGCACCGTGGTGGGCAGGCCGGCGAGGAGCGCGGCGCTGCGGCCGATGGTCATCCCCTGGTCGCCGGTCTGGGTGGTCGCGGCGATGGCCACCTCGTCGATGCGCTCCGGCGGCAGCTCCGGATGCCGGCGGACGAGCTCGCGGATGACCTTGACGACCAGGTCGTCGGCCCGGGTCTCGGCGTAGATGCCCTTGCTGCCGGCCTTGCCGAACGGCGTGCGCACGCCGTCGACGAAGACCACCTCCCGCACTTCTCGCGCCACGGTGCGCCTCTTCCCAGGGTGTCGGACGTTTGCCGCCGATGTTACCCGCTAGTAACCAGGCCTCTCCCGCAGGCCCTCACCCGGTGAGTGCGTCCGCGGCGGGCAGCCAGAGCTGGGCGAGCGTGCCGCCGCCGGGTCGGGGGGTCAGCCGGACGTCGCCGGCATGTGCGCGGATCGTCTGCGCGACGATCGCCAGGCCCAGCCCCGAGCCGGGCAGCCCGCGCGAGGAGGTGGCGCGATAGAAGCGCTCGAAGACGTGCGGCAGGTCCTCCGCCGGCACCCCCGGCCCCTCGTCGGCAACCGTGAGCAGTCCCTGCGACAGGCCCACCGCCACGGTGCCGCCGGTGGGGGAGAACTTCACCGCGTTGTCCACCAGGTTGAGCACGGCACGCTCCAGGGCCGCCGGCTGGCCGACGACCGGCCAGGGCTCCAGCTCCGCGGTGAGCGCGACGGCGTCGCCGGCGCGCGGCCGGGCCCGGTCGAGGGCCCGACCGGCGACCTCGGCGAGGTCCAGGCGCACCCGGGGCTCGGACGTGCGCTCGTCCCGTGCCAGGTCGACCAGCTCTCCCACCAGCGTCCCGAGCTCGAGCAGTTGCGCCCCGACGTCGTCGAGCAGCCGCGCCCGGTCCTCCGCGGGCAGCGCCCGGCCGCTGCGCTCCGAGCGCACCAGCAGGTCGATGTTGGTGCGCAGGGAGGTCAGCGGCGTGCGCAGCTCGTGCCCCGCGTCGGCGACCAGCTGGCGCTGGCGGACGCGAGACGTGGACAGCGCGGCGGTCATCGCGTTGAACGACCGACCCAGCCGCGCCACCTCGTCGTCGCCGCTCACCTCGATCGGGACGTCCAGCTCCTCGGTGCGTGCGACGTGCTCCGCGGCCGCGGTGAGTCGGTCGACCGGGCGCAAGGCGGCACGGGCCACGAGCAGCCCCCCGCCGGCCGCCGCGAGCACGCCGAGGCCGCCGACCCCCAGCAGCAGCAGGGCGAGTCGCGACAACGTGGTGTCGGTCTCGGCGAGGCTGCGCGCCAGGATCAGCACCACCGGCGAGCCGTCGTCCGGGTCGATGAGGCCGTTGACGGCGATGGCGCGCACGCGGGTGCCGTCGGTCAGCGTCCCGTCGCGCAGGAGCTGGCTCCCCTGGCCTCCGGCGATCGAGGCGAACGTCCCCGCCCCCTGCAGCCCCGGCAGCGGGACACCGGACAGCCGGATCTGACGGACGGTGCCGTCAGCGCCCACGACTTCTGCGGCGGAGACCAGCGCGCGGAAGCCGGTCGGCCTACCCTCCTGGCCAGACCCGAACGGCGCCACCAGGGAGCGGAACCCCTGCGGCGAACGCTGGAGCTGCTGGACCTGCTGCACCAGACTCGTGTCGACCTGGGCGCGCAGCTGGTCGCGGACGATGAACCACGCCGCCGCTGACACGGCAGCCACGGTGAGCGCCACGGCGAAGGCGGAGATCAGGGTGAGCCGGCCGCGCAGCGACAGCCGCCCGAGCAGGCGGCGCATCACAGTGCCCGCAGCACGTACCCCACGCCGCGCACGGTCTGCAGCAGGCGTGTGCGGTCCCCAACCTCGGTCTTACGGCGGAGGTAGCCCGTGTAGACCTCGAGGCTGTTGGAGGTCGTGCCGAAGTCGTACCCCCACACGGTGTCGATGATCTGCGCCCGGGTGAGCACCTGCCGGGGGTGGCGCAGGAAGAGCTCCAGCAGCGAGAACTCCGTCCGCGTCAGCGAGATCTCCTCACCGCCGCGGAAGACCTCGCGGGTGACCTGGTCGAGCGAGAGGTCCTCGTACGTCAACGGCGGCGCGGTCTCCGGCACCGCCGTGCGCCGGGTGAGCGCCCGCAGCCGCGCCAGCAGCTCCTCCAGGGCGAACGGCTTGACCAGGTAGTCGTCGGCGCCGGCATCGAGCCCCACCACCCGGTCACTGACCCCGTCGCGCGCCGTCAGCATGAGCACCGGCACGTCGTTGCCCAGCGACCGCAGCCGCCGCACCGCCTGCAGCCCGTCCATCCGCGGCATGAGCACGTCCAGGACCACCGCGTCGTACGGCGACGAGCTGGCAGCCGTCACCGTGTCGAGCGCCTCCAGGCCGTCGCGGGCGGTCGTCACGTCGTAGCCCTCGAAGCGCAGCGATCGCTCCAGCGACTCGCGCACGCTTGGCTCGTCGTCGACCACCAGGACCCGCACGCCCTCAGTCTCCGGTGCTGGGCTGAACGACGGGTGAGAGCACCAGCAGGTCCCCGCCGGCGGGGACGAAGCCGGCGCCCAGGGCGGCCCGCCAGGAGGCGGAGTTGGCCGGGTCGACCTGCGCGGTCAGCGATGCGATCCCGCTGCGCTGCAGCGCATCCGCGACGAGGAGGCGCACCGTGGCCGAGCCCAGGCCACGTCCGTGCACGGGCGGCACGAGCCCCCAGCCGAGCTCGGCGGCTCCGTCGTCGTCGACACGCTTCACGCCGCAGGCACCGATCACGACGCCGTCGAGGAGCACCCACCGGTCGCAGGTGCCGCAGCGCAGGGCGGTGAGCGTGTCGCCGTCGGGCCACCCCGCCGCGGGCACGAGGGCACCGGCGGCGGTCGCGTCCCCGGCGAGCAGGGCCGCTCGCGCCGCGTCGGTCACCGGCACCAGGGTGAGCGTCATCCGGGCGCCGGCGTAAGCGCGGCAAGCAGCCCCGGCGCGGTCTGCTCAATCTGCCACGGTCGCGCGCCGCCGGCGACCAGTGCCGCCTCGACGGCGGCCCGCTCGAGGGGGTCGGGAGGCGACCACGCCAGGCGGCGTGCAAGGGCCGGCTCGAGGACGTTCTCCACCGGCAGCGCCGCCTCGGCCGCGGCCTGCGTGAGCGCCGCCCGCACGGCCACCAGTCGGGCGGCGGCGGCGGGATCACGCTCGGCCCAGCGGCTGCCCTGCGGCGGGGCGCCGTCCGGCCCGGTCGCCACCAGGGGCGGCAGCTCGGCGTCCGGCGTGGCGCGGCCGGCCTGGATCGCGTTCCACCAGATGCCTGCGGCCCGTCGTTGACGCGGACCGGTGAAGACCGGCAGCGTCGAGAGCTGCTCCGCCGACTGCGGATCGGCGGTGACGGCGGAGAGCACGGCGGTGTCGGGGAGCACCCGCCCGGGGGCGACGTCGCGGCGGCGGGCAAGCTGGTCGCGGGCCTCCCACAACGCGCGGGCGACCGCCAGCTGACGGCGGCTGCGCAGCCGGTGGATGCCCGACAGCCGCCGCCACGGTTCGAGCCGCGGCGGAGTCGGGGGGGCGCGCAGCACCGCGTCGAACTCCTGCTGCGCCCACGCGGACTTGCCGGTCTCCTCCAGCTCCCCGGCCAGCACGTCGCGCAGCTCCACGAGCAGCTCGACGTCGAGGGCGGCGTAGACCAGCCAGTCCTCCGGCAGCGGGCGGGTCGACCAGTCGGCGGCGGAGTGCCCCTTCTCCAGCGCGTAGCCCAGCACCTCCGCGACCATCCGCCCGAGGCCGACCCGCGCGTAGCCGAGCAGCCGCCCGGCCAGCTCGGTGTCGAAGATGCGCGGCGGCACCAGCCCCACCTCGGCGAGACAGGCGAGGTCCTGGCTGGCCGCGTGGAAGACCCACTCCGCGTCGGCGAGGGCGTCGCCGAGCGGGCGCAGGTCGGGCAAGGCGATCGGGTCGATCAGCGCGGTGCCGGCGCCGGCACGGCGCAGCTGCACGAGGTAGGCCCGCTGGCTATAGCGGTACCCCGACGCCCGCTCCGCGTCCACCGCCACCGGGCCGGTGCCGGCCGCGAACGCCTCGACGGTAGCGGTGAGCTCGGCGTTGGTCGTCAGGACGCGCGGCGTGCCGTCCCGGGGGGTGAGCAGCGGAACAGCCAGCGCCGGCTCGTCGTCATCGGGTTGGCCGACTCCACCGGCATCGGTGAGAGGGGACGACACGATAGCGACGGTACGGCGGGAGTCCGGCGTGTCCCGCTCGCCGCGCCGCCCTCGCGTCCAGAACGGCCGGCGCTCAGGGCTACTCATCCGAGCCCGAGGTGCGCGAGCAGCAGGTCGCCAGCGGCGAGCGACACGGAACTGACACGGGCGACGGTCGGGGTGGTCCTTGGCTGGCGTAGGTGCCGCCGGGGCTCTGCGGTCGGTCAGCGGAACGGCAGGAAGGCGACGCTGAGGTCGCACGTGGCCCAGTGCTGGTCGCCACCGGTGACGGTGAGGTCGAGCCTTTCGGCGGTGGCGATGCACATTCCGTCACCGAGGGACAGCGACGCGGGCCGCTCTCGGGTGGCGGCCTTGCGTGACTCGGCGATGAGAGTGGCGGCGCGGTCGGCGTCGGCCTTGGTGAGCGGCTCGATGTGCGCTCCCATGGCGACGACGCTGGCGTGGAGTTCGTCGACGGTCTGCCGGTGCCCTTTCTCGGCGGCCCGGTAGAGAGTCTCGATGAGCGCGGAAACGGGGACCACGCCCACCGGGAGCATGCGGGCGACGGTGGCGGACCCTCGCTCGTTGAGTACCCAGGCGAGGACGGCGGACGCGTCGAGGACGACTTTTGGCTCGGTGGTCACTGGAGGCCGAGACGGGCGAGGAGGCGGTCGCCGGCGCCGTCGTCGGTGGTGGCGGCGGAACGCTCGGCGGACTGGCGGTCGGAGACGGCGGCGTCCTCGTCTCTGGCGGCGCGGACGTCCGCGGTCGTGTCGAGTCCGGTCGGGGTCGGGGCGTCGGCCCAGACGCGCGCCTGGACGGCGTCGCGGGTCTCGACGACGATCCGGCCGGGACCGTCGGAGCGGACGACGAGCTCGGCGCCGTCGGTGAGCTCGGCGGCGTGCCGGACGGCGATGGGGATGAGGACCCTGCCCTTCGCGCCGAGGCTGACGGTGGCGGTGGCTCCAGTGGTGGTCACGCGACCAGCCTAGCGCCTTGGTGTCCCCGTTCGCCCAAGAGTGTCACTCGCGTGCGGTTGGTGTCACTGGTCACTGGTCGGTATTGTCGTCGTGGCGGGCGGTGGGCGCGCTCGCGGCCCCGTCTGCGGGTGTGCGCGGGGCCGGTCGGTTCCAGGGGGCGACCTTGACGGGCACGTTGTCGGGCACGGCGAGGGTCTCGGGCGGCCACCCGCCGGGGGTCACGGCGTCGACGACGGTGGGACCGGCCTCGTACACGGACGGGACGTCGGTGTACGAGGTAGCCGGCGTTGACGAGCCTGCCGACAGTGTCGCCCGCCAAGGTCGCCGGCTAGCGGATCACGCCAGCGCGCATCGCCAGCGCGACCATCTCGGCGCGGTCGCCGGTGCCGAGCTTGCGGGCGATCCGGGCGAGGTGGCTCTTCACGGTCAGCGCGGAGAGGCCGAGTAGGTCGCCGATCTCCTTGTTGCTCTTGCCGTCGGACACCAGCGTGACGACCTCGATCTCGCGACCGGACAGGTCGGCGAGGCCGCCCTCCAGCTGGCCACCCGTCCGCAGCCCGGCGGCGAGCAGCGAGGCGACCGATGGATCGGCGTAGACACCACCTCCAAGCACCTGGCGCACGCCGTCAGTGACCACGACGGGGCTGGCGGTCTTGAGCAGGTAGCCCTGCGCTCCGGCCACGAACGCCGCGCGCACCGAGTAGGGGTCGTCGGCCGCGGACAGCACCACGATGCGAGCCCAGCCCTCGGAACGCAGCTGCTGCACCAGGTCCACGCCGGAGCCGTCGGGCAGGCCGAGATCGAGCACCGCCAGGTCGCGGGGACCGGACCGGGCCCTGGCCCTGGCTTCGGCGATGCTGGCCGCCTCGGCGATGTCGCCGGCGCCCATGGCGCGCAGCCGGGCAACCATCGACTCCCGCACCAGCGGGTGGTCGTCGACCACCATGGCGGTGAAGCCAGCCGCGCCCGCCGTCGCTCCCGTCGAGCCCACCATCGTCTCCACCACCGCTGTCACCGCTTGGCCTCCTGTCGCGCCGGGCTCGGCGTGCTGTCCGGGGGGTTGTCGGCGCAGGGGCGAGCGTCCTGTAGTCACCCCTCGGGGGTGGGTCGAGGGCCGACCCACCGCCCCGCGGCTGACCCGCGACTGCGCCATCCGGATCAGTGGGCCGGCGCCAACCGCGCTGTCGGACTGCGCCGATCGCTTCAGCCGGTGCCCGTTTCCTGCCGATGCGGGGGAGGTGAGCCGTCGCGACCGCGGGAGGGGCTGCGCGTGGTGAGCATCCCCGCGCCACGCGTCAGGGGACTGCCGCCCCGCACCTCGCGCACCGGCGGCCGCCCCGCGCGTCGGCCAGGTGCCCGCACCCGACCGCTCGTCGCCGCCAGCGTGCTCGCCCTCGCCGCCGGGGTGGCCGCGGGCTGGGGCGCCCCTCCGGCCCTCGCCGTCGCGGCGCTGACTGCCACCGTCGCGCTCGCCGAACTGGTGGCTGCCGGCCTGCCCCGCCGGGCGGCACTGCCCGCGCGGGATCGCTGGGCCTCGACGGCCGTCGAGGCCGCCGCCGCTGCCGCGCTGGTGCTGCGGCCCGGCGGCTGGGTGCCGGTCGCCGCGATCGCGGGCTCCGTGCTCGCTCACTGCGGGCTCGCCCGGCTCCCCGGGCACCCGCCGATGCGGCGGGTCCTGCTGCCGCTCGCCCGGCTCGGGGCGGGCAGCTCGTGCGCCGCGGCAGTGACGGTGGGCACGGGGCGGCTGCTCGCCGACTCGCCGGTGGTCCCGGCCGCCGCCGGGATGCTCGCCTGGTGGGCCGTCGCCCACGTGTTGACCGTGCTCTCCGTGGCCAGCATGACCGGTCGCCGAGTGCGCCGGCTGCTGGCCAGGAGGGCGCCGCAGACCTTCACAGCCGCAGCGAGTGCGGCAGCGATCGGTGTCACGTCGGGGTGGCTCGCGGAGCATGCACCTGCCGGCCTGCTCGGGCTGCTGGCCCCGCTCGGCCTGCTGGCCGGCTCCGCCCGGCAGGCGGCGCGGGAGTCGACCCAGGCAGCCCTGTTCACCGAGCTGGCACGGGGTCGGGCGGTCGTGGCCGGGGTGTCGGTGGACGACAGCGCCGGTATCGCTGTGACCGCGGCCGCGCGGCTGCTCGGAGGGGCCGACGTCGAGCTGGTGCTGCTCGGCGAGGAGGGCGCCGTCCTTTACGCCGGCGCCGAGCACGGCCGCGCTGTGCGGGCCCGGGTCGATCCCGGGGCATTCGACGAGCCATGGCTGCTCCGCGCCCTGGGTAGCGGGCTGCACGGCGTCCGCAGCGGCGTCGAGTGCGGACGCCCGGTCCTGGCGGCACTGGTGGGTACGCCGGAGGCTCCGCTTGCCGCACTCGTCGCGCGTCGCCCGGTAGGTGCCACCACCTTCGGCCCGAAGGAGGTGGCGCTTGCCGTCGAGCTGGCCGTGCAGACGGCGACGTGGCTCACCGAGGCGGGTGGCGGCGCGGTCATCGCCTCCGCGGGGACAGTGCTCCCGGCCCTCGCAGTGCTGCGGGAGTCGGCGCTGCGGCTGGCCGGGCTGGCGTCCCCCCTCGCCGTCCGGGCCGACGGGCGGGAAGGGCAGCTCGTGCGGGGGGTGGTCGGCGAGCTGCAGGTCCTCGAGCGCGCCGTCGCGTCCGTGATCGGCTCGCTGGCGACCGGGGGGGCAGACGACACGGTTCCCGTTCCGGATCCGGATGCGGATGCGGATGCGACGACGGATGCGGTGGCCGGCTGGACGAGTTCGGGGGTGCTCGCACCGTGAGGCGGGCGGACGGCGGGGGGCTGTCAGGCAGTCGGGCGGTGCTGGTCGCGGACGCAGCGGTGCTGACCGCCGCCGGCGTGACGCTCGCCGGGCTCGCGCTCGCCGGCCGGCTGTCGGTCGATGCGCTGCTGGCGCTGTCGGCGTCCATCGCCGGCTCCGTGGCAGTCGTCACCCTCGCCGCCGCGCGGACGTTCCGGCGGGCCGCGGAGCTCGGGCGGACCGTCGAGGCGCTGCGGCTGCGGGTTCGGGTGGCCGACGGGGTCGCCGAGCGGCACCGTCGTACGGCCGAGACCTCGGGTGCCGGCGTCTTCGAGCTGCTCGCGGGCCTGGTGGCGGCGGAGGAGGGGGCCCGTGGCCAGCTCGCGGCCGAGCTGCACGACACTGTCGCCCAGTCGCTGCTCGCGGCCAGGATGCTGCTTGCCGACAACGGTCCCGGCGCCGCCGGCCGGGCAGCGGAGTGCGTGGACGAGGCGGAGGAGCAGGTGCGCGCCGTGATGGCGCGCACCCGGCCGCCGGAGCTGAGCCGCGGTGACCTGGCCGAGGCGGTGCGAGGTCTGGCCGCCGACCTGCTGCGTCGCTACGGCCTGGGGGTGCGGCTGGAGTGGCCGGTCGCCCCGCGCCCGCTGCCGCATGCGACCGCGGTGGTCGCCTACCGGTTCTTCCAGGAGGCTCTGCTCAACGTCGTCAAGCACGCCGACACCGACCTCGCCCGTGCGGGGCTGGCGCTGCTCGACGGTGAGCTGGTGGCGGAGGTGGTGGACGCAGGCCCAGGGTTCGCGCCGGCCGCGGTGCGCAGCGAGGGCGGGCGCCATGTCGGCCTGACGCTGCTGCGCGAGCGGGCCCGGCTCGCCGGCGGCGCGGTCACGGTGACGAGCAGCCCGGGGGAGGGCACCCGGGTGGAGCTGCGGCTGCCGTTGCGACCGGCACCGGCAGCGGCACCGCCATCGGCACCGGCACCGGCAGCGGCTCCCGGCCTGGTCAGCGCGGCCGCAGCGGTGTCACTCCCGGTCTGACCGGCGGCACCCCGGCGGCCAGACCGAGCAGGTCGCAGAACGCCGCGAGGTGCGCGACCAGCGGCCCCACCGGGCTCCACGAGCAGCGCAGCTCCAGCTCGGCATCCTCCAGGCCGCCACTGGCAGCCCGCCCCCCGAAGCCGCGGCTGACCGTGGTGGTCACCGTGCCGCTCGCGGCCCGGTGGCCGGCGCCCTGACCGTCGAGTGCCTCGAGCAGCCAGTCCCATGCCACGTCGGCCAGCATCGGGTCTCGTGCCATCGGCTCGTCCAGGGTGGCCTGCAGCAGGGTCACCACCCGCAGGACGCCGTCCCAGCCGTCCTGGCCGGCCGGGTCGTGCAGGACGAGCAGCCGGCCGCTCGCCGCTGGCTCGCCCGCCTCGGCGCCGGCAGCGGTCGGCGGCGGCCCGGTCAGTTCGGCGCGCAGGGCGAGCCCGTGCGGGGCCAGCCTGCTGGGCGGCAGCTCCCGGAGGAGGACATCGCTGCGCACGCTGGCCGCGCGCAGGGCCGCCAGCTCACCTGCCCACGACCAGGAGGGCGCGCCACCAACGGCCACCTCCACCACCTGCGCGAGGTTAGGCCGGCCCACGGCTGCAACCCCGCTGGGCCGGCGGCGTGTCGCGCCGTGCCAGGCTGCATCGGTGCGGGCATCGGGGCGGCCATCGGTGCGGGCATCCCCTCGGTCGAGCCGCCGCACGGTCGTCGCGTGACCGCTCTGCTGGCGCTGCTCGCGAGCGCGCTGTGGGGCGGCTCGGACTATCTCGGCGGCCACCTGTCCAAGCGGCTCCCCGCCTTGTCGGTGACCCTGGTCGGCCAGGCCTGCGCGCTCGCGGCCGTCGCGCTGCTGGTGCCGCTGGCCGGCGGCCTGCATGCCGCGGGCGGGTGGCTGGGCTGGGCGGTGGCGTGCGGGGTCATCGGACCGGCCGCGCTCGTCGCCTTCTACACCGCGCTGTCCATCGGCACGATGGGGGTGGTGGCACCGGTCGCCGCCACCGGCGTCGTCGTACCCGTGCTCGTCGGCCTGGTCGACGGGGAGCGCCCAGGCGAGCTGCAGCTCGCGGGGATTGTGGCGGCCGTCGTGGGCGTCGTGCTCGCCAGCCGGGCTCCCGCATCCCCCGTCGATGGCCAGCCGAACGACCGGCGGGCCGTGCCGCTCGCGGTCGCGGCGGCGTTCGGTTTCGGTGGGGTGCTGGTCTGCGTCGCGGAGGGAAGCCGCACCTCGGTCGGCACCACCCTGCTGGTGCAGCGCCTGACCAACGTCGCACTGCTCGGCGCCGTCGCCCTGGTGCTCGCCCGCCGGGGCCGCGGGAGGGGGCGCCCGGTCCTTGGTCTGCACCGCTCCGACCTGCCGGTGGTGGCCCTGACCGGACTCGGCGACGTCAGCGCCAACGGCGTCTATGCCATCGCGAGCACCCGCGGACTGGTGAGCGTGGTCGCCGTGCTCGGCTCGCTCTACCCCGTCGCCACCGCGCTGCTCGCCCGACAGCTCCTCGGGGAGCGGCTGGCCCGCCCTCAGGCGGCCGGGGTCGCGACCGCGCTCGCCGGCGTCCTGCTCATGGCCGCCGGCTGAGCCCACTCCTCGGGCAGCTCGGACCAGAGGAACACGGCCGAGCCGCAGTCCACGCACGCCCCCTCCGGGGAGCCATCCCCGGAGGGTCGCTCCAGGCCGGTGTCCGCCCCGCAATCGAGGCACCAGTGCAGTTCCAGCAGCAGCATGGCTCCACCATGCGCGTCGGGTCCGACAAAACCGCGGAGGCGTCGCGGCGTGTCGGAGGATGGGCGGGTGACCACCAGCGCGACCCCGTCGTCATTCCTGCTGGCAGCCCGCGGGCAACGCCCGGCGACGCATCCCGTGTGGTTCATGCGCCAGGCGGGGCGCTCGCTGCCGGAGTACCGCGCCGTGCGCGAGGGGATCGGCATGCTCGAGTCCTGCCGTCGCCCCGACCTCGTGGTGGAGATCACCACCCAGCCGGTGCGCCGGCACGGGGTGGACGCGGCGGTGCTGTTCAGCGACATCGTCGTGCCGCTCGCCGCCGTCGGGGTCGAGCTGGAGATCGTCGCCGGTGTCGGCCCGGTCGTGGCGCACCCGGTCCGCGACGACGCCGGCGTGGCCGCGCTCCGGCCCCTCACGCCCGACGACGTCCCCTACGTCACCGAGGCCGTCCGCGCCCTCGCCGCCTCGCTGCCCGTCCCGGTGCTCGGCTTCGCCGGCGCGCCGTTCACGCTCGCGTCGTACCTCATCGAGGGTGGCCCGAGCAGGCAGCACCTCAAGACCAAGCAGATGATGTACGCCGAACCGCAGCGCTGGCACGCCCTGCTCTCCCGGCTCGCGGTCATCACCGCGGGCTTCCTCCGGGTCCAGGTCGACGCCGGAGCCGCTGCGGTGCAGCTGTTCGACTCGTGGGTGGGCACATTGTCCGAGGCCGACTACCGGCGCTACGTCCTGCCCCACAGCGCGGCCGTGCTCGCCGCGGTCGCCGACGTGCCGCGCATCCATTTCGGCGTCGGGACCGGCGAGCTGCTCCCCGCGATGGCCGAGGCCGGCGCAGACATCGTGGGCGTCGACTGGCGGGTGCCGCTGGACGTCGCCTCCCGGCGGGTCCCCGGCAGCGTGCTGCAGGGCAACATCGACAACGCCGTGGTCGCCACCGCGCCCTGGGAGGTCGTGGCGGCGGCGGTCGACGACGTGCTCGCCCGGGGTGCGGCGGCGCCAGGCCACATCGTCAACCTCGGCCACGGCGTGCTCCCCGAGACCGACCCCGACGTCCTCACCCGCATCGTGGAGCGCGTGCACGCGGCGCCCGTGCTCTGACGCCCGCCGCCATGCCCGGTACCATGATCACCACCAACAAGATCACCACCAACATGGCCGACACGCCGCGGCGCCCGGCGTGTCGTCGTTGTTGGTGGTGATCTTGCCCCTGGCGCGGCGGCCGGCGCATCCGATGCGAGGCTGGTGGCCGTGCGGGTGGCGGTGGTGGGCGGCGGCATCAGCGGGCTCGCGGCGGCGCGGGCGCTGGTCGCCGCCGGTCACGAGCCCGTGGTGCTCGAGGCGGCCGCACGTGTCGGCGGCCCATTGCGGGTGAGCGAGGTCGCCGGCGTCCCGGTCGACGAGGGGGCGGACGCCTTCCTCGTCCGCACCGGCGCGGCGCGCGACCTGGCCGAGCTCGTCGGCGCCGAGGTGGTGCACCCGGCCGCCCGGGAAGCCCAGGTGCTCGTGCACGGCCGGCTCGTCCCGCTACCGCGCACCCTGCTCGGGGTCCCGCTCGACCTGCGCACCGCCCGCCCCGCCCTCGGATCGGCCGGGACCGCCCGCGCCGCAGCCGATCTCCTGCTACCTCCGACGCCCTACGACGGGGACACCGCAGTCGGCACCCTGGTGCGCCGCCGGCTCGGAGCAGCGGTCGCCGACCGGCTGCTCGAGCCGCTGCTCGGAGGCGTCTACGCCGGGCACGCCGACCACCTGTCGATGGCGGCGACCCTGCCGCAGCTGCACGACCCCGCCGGCACCAGCCTGCTCCGGCGGGCGCGGGCCGCCGCCGGACCGCGCAGCGACGCTCCGGTGTTCGGCTCGCTGGCAGCGGGTCTCGGCACCCTGCCGGCACTCGCCGCGGCCGGTCTGGATGTCCGGCTCGGCCAGCAGGTGCGCTCGGTCCGCAGGACACCGACCGGATGGGCGCTGGAGACGAGGACCCCCGGGGAGCGAGGTCGGGGGGAGCAGCTGACCGCGGACGCCGTCGTGCTCGCGCTGCCCGCCGCCGGGGCAGCCCGGCTGCTGGCGCCACTGGACCCGCGCGCCGCCGCGCTCGCCGGCGCCCCGGCGTACGCCTCGGTCGCGATCGTGACCCTCGCCCTGCCGCGCGAGACCGCCGGCCTGCTGCGTGACACCACGCACAGCGGCTGGCTGGCGCCGCCCGGCTCCGGCGTGGTCAAGGCGGTCACCGTGACGAGCGCGAAGTGGGCGCATGTGCGCACGGCCGCGCCGGGGCTGGTGCACGTGCGCGCGAGCGTCGGGCGGGCCGGGGAGGAGCGCGAGCTGCAGCGCGACGACCGCGAGCTGGTCGGGGTCGTCGCCGCCGAGGTCGCGGCGGTCAGCGGTGCGCGTGGCCCGGTGCTGGATTCCCGGGTGACCCGGTGGGGCGGGGCGCTGCCCCAGTACGCCCCTGGCCACCTCGACCGGGTCGCCGAGCTGCGCCGGCTGCTCCCGCCCGGGCTGGTGGTCTGCGGCGCCGCCTACGACGGCGTCGGCATCCCCGCGTGCATCGTCAGTGGTCAGCGCGCGGCGACCCTGCTGTCGGACTGCCGGTGACTGGCACGGCAACGCGCGGTGGGCCACCACGCTGCTCGAGCGGGCCGCGAAGGAGGGGCTGCGGACCGTGCTGCAGGTGGGTGACTTCGGGGTGTGGCACGGCGGCGACGGGGAGGCCTACCTCGACGCGGTGGCGCTGGCTGCGGAGGAGCGCGGGCTGATCGTGCTGTTCGCGGACGGCAACCACGAGGACTTCACGCTGCTGCAGGCTGTTTCACGGGCACCTGCACCGGCGCTACGACCGTGCGGTCGACGTGCCCTGGGGCGTGTGCCGGGTCACCGGCCTCGCGGAGGATGGCGCCAGCGGCAACACGGTGGAGGTCGGCTTGTGAGGCACAACAGTCCGGCAGGCGATCCGCTGGGGGCTCATCAGCCCATCAATTCGTCCACGATGAACGGGCTCGTCGGCTCGGAGGGTACGGCGCCCCAGACCTGCTGAGCCACGTCGAGCACCGCCGCCGCCGTCGTCAGCCCCAGCACCTGAGCGAGCAGGCGGATGTCCTCGCCATCGCGCTCGAGTCTCGCCGCCCGCACCTTCCTGGCGAGCAGGTGCTGGGGCGAGGCGACGGCGACGGTGAGCGAGGGTCCGCCGTACACCACGGTCTGTCCTGGGTCGAGGCCCGGCGGGACCAGTCCCTTGACGGCGTTGTTCAACCAATGCACCGACAGGTCCTCGTGCCGGGCGGCCACGGCGCTGGCTGCCTCGTAGACGGCGTTCTTGGGGATGAACACCGCGTCCAGGTCGCGGTCAGACGTCGGCGGTCATAGGCGAGCGCCATGGCGGCACCACCGACCAGGTGCAGCTCTGTCTCGACGCCGCGGACCTCCAGCTCCGTCGCCAGCTCGCCCAGCAGTGCCAGCACGTCCTCGGCCCCGAGGCCCGCTATCACACGCTCTCCAGATCGGCGGCGTCGAGGAAGACCCCGCAGATGCGCAGCTCCGGGGGGGGTGCGGGCCAGGGCGTAGGCCCGCAGCCCCGGCGTCGGCACGAGGAACAGAAACGGCCGCGCCACCAGACGAGGGTCGAGGCACCATGGCGGCGCCGGGACACCGGCCCGGCGCGCCTCTCGCTCAGCGACGCCAGCCAGCAGGGCATCCCAACCGGAGTGACCGGTCCCGTCCGGCCGCGCCAGGGCGCACTCGACCTCTGCGCTGCCGTTCAGCGAGCGGATGTCTGTGACGTGTTGCGCGACCCAGCGCACGGCCATGACATCGTCCCCATCGGCGAGCAAGGTCCGCAGGTCGACGGCGAGCCGCGGGAGCGTGAGCCGCGAGACGATCGGGCCGCTGGCCATCCTCGCTCCGTCCTGCTCGCTCCGTCCTGCCCTGATGCCCCAGGCGTAGGAGAATCGGGACATGGTGAGCGTGTCACAGCCTGCGGGTGAATCGACCAAGTCGGCGCGTGAGCTCAACGACGAGCTGCTCTATACGACGTACGCCGTCTTCCGGGCCACGACCCCACTGCCCGACGTGGCCCGCGGCGAGGTCGCGGCCGAGGCGCAGGAGTTGCTCGACCAGGCCCTGGAGAAGGACGTCTACACCCGCGGCACCTACGACGTGAGCGGCTACCGGGCCGACGCCGACCTGCTGGTGTGGTGGACCTGTCCCGACCCGGACGTGTTGCAGGAGACCTACTCCCGCTTCCGCGCGACCCGGCTCGGCGGACACCTCGCGCCGGTGTGGTCCAGCGTCGGGCTGCACCGGCCGGCCGAGTTCAACCGCAGCCACATCCCGGCCTACGTGCGGCGCGAGGACCCCAAGCGCTATATCTGCGTCTACCCCTTCAACCGGTCGCTGGAGTGGTATCTGCTGCCCGACTACGAGCGGCGCGGGATGCTGTCAGAGCACGGGATCATGGGCCGCGAGTTCGAGGACGTGCGGGCCAACACGGTCGCCGCGTTCGGCCTCGGCGATTACGAGTGGCTGCTCGCCTTCGAGGCCGACGAGCTGCACCGGATCGTGGACTGCCTGCGGTCGCTGCGCGGGTCCCGGGCCCGCCTGCACACCAAGCTGGAGACGCCGTTCTACACGGGCACCCGCAAGCCGCTCACCGAGATCGTCGCAGCCCTGCCGTAACGGTGTAGCAGTACGCTGCTACGCGTGACCGAGGTGATCGCCCAGCGCGACCTGCGCAACGACGTGTCGAAGGTGCTGGCCCGCGTGAAGGCGGGGGAAGACTTCATCGTCACCGTCAACGGCGAGCAGGTGGCCGAACTGCGCCCGGTGGCACGCAAGGGTGGCACCGCAGCGTTCGTGGCGTTCCTGCAGGCGCGGGGGCCGCTCACGCCCGAGCAGCTGGCGGAGCTCGACCGCGTCTCCGCCGAGGTGGAGGCCATGGACCAGGACGGCTATGGACCATGGCCATGACCGTGGTGCTCGACACCAGCGTCGTCATCGGGCTGGAGTCGGGACGCCTGGGCCCTGCGACCGTGGTCGACGTCGCGGTGCTCCCCGCCGTCGTCCTGGAGGAGCTGCGCCTCGGCGTGCTGCGCTCGAGCGAGCTGTTCCGGGAGCTGCGCCAGCAGACCCTCGAAAGCGCCCTCGCGGCGTACGACGTGGCCCCGGTGTCGCGGGAGATCGCCTTGGCCTGCGCCGAGATCCGGGCCGAGGGACGGGAGCGTGGCCGTCGCTACGACCCCTTCGACAGCCTCATCGGGGCCACCGGGCGGGTGCTCGGCCTGAGCGTGCTGACGCAGGACCGCGGGTTCGAGGGGATGAGCGGGGTCGACGTACGCCTGGTCTGATCGTGCGGCGCACGCCGACCCGACGACTCAGGCCGGGGGGTTGCCGTCGAGGTCGAGGCTCACGCTGTTCATGCAGTAGCGCTGGCCGGTGGGCTGCGGGCCGTCGTCGAAGACGTGCCCGAGGTGCGACCCGCAGCGACCGCAGACGGCCTCGGTGCGCACCATGAAGTGCGACCGGTCGGTCTTCAACACGACAGCGCCAGGGGTGATCGGCTCGTAGAAGCTGGGCCAGCCGGAGCCGGAGTGGAACTTGGTGTCACTGGCGAACAGCGGGTTCCCGCAGGCCCGGCACTTGTAGACGCCCGGGTCCTCGGTGTCGGTGTAGGCACCGCTGAACGCGCGCTCGGTGCCCGCCTGGCGCAGCACCTGGAACTCCTCCGGGCTCAGCTCCTGCCGCCACTGCTCATCGGTCTTGTCCACCTCGAACGTCTGCGGCTCGGTCGTCACGGCGCTCCTCCTCGAGAACATGCTCACGCCGCGTCAACGCAGCCGCACGGGTGCCGCCTCCCGTCGGCGCCCGCTACCGTCCCGGGGCATGCCGTCGCCGTTCGTGCTGCTGGAGGTCGACACGCCGTCCGGCCCGCGCGAGGTCAAGGTCACCAACCCGGAGAAGACCTACTTCAGTGGCCTTCCCGCCGGGCAGGGGCGCAAGATCGACCTGGTCGAGTACTACCGGTCGGTGGCTCAAGGCGTGGTGCGCGGGCTGTTCGAGCGGCCGACCGTGCTCAAGCGCCACCCCGATGGCGCGGAGGCCGAGGCGATCTACCAGAAGCGGGTGCCGGAGAATCGGCCGGGCTGGATCGAGACGGCGACGGTGCGCTTTCCGAGCGGCCGGCACGCGACCGAGCTGTGCCCGGTCGACGTCGCGCACGTGATGTGGGCGGCCAACCTCGGGACGCTGGACTTCCACCCGTGGCCGTCCCGGCGCAGTGACACCGAGAGCCCGGACGAGCTGCGCGTCGACCTGGACCCGATGCCCGGCACCACCTGGGACGACGTGCGCACCGTCGCCGGCGTCGTCCGGGAGGCACTGACCGACCTCGGGATGACGGGCTTCGTCAAGACCAGCGGGAGCAAGGGCCTGCACGTCTACTGCCGGATCGAGCCGCGCTGGACGTTCACCCAGGTACGCCGGAGTGCGCTCGCGCTCGGACGCCATGTGGCGCAGCGCATCCCGGACCTCGCCACCGCCGCCTGGTGGAAGGAGGAGCGCGGCGAGCGGGTCTTCCTGGACTACAACCGGATGGCGCGCGACCAGACCATCGCCTCGGCGTACTCGGTGCGGGCCCGTGCCGCGGCCACCGTGAGCGCGCCGCTGCTCTGGGCGGAGCTGCCGGACGCGGAGATCGAGGACTTCACCATCGTGACCATGCCCCCGCGCTTCGCCGAGCTCGGGGACGTGCACGCGGGGATCGACGAGTCCGTGTCACCGCTGGAGCCGCTGCTGGAGCTGGTCGAGCGGCAGGAGCGCGACCAGGGGCTGGGGGAGGCGGCGTACCCCCCGCAGTTCCCCAAGATGGAGGGAGAGCCCCTGCGCTCCAGGCCTTCCGTGGCCGGCCCGGCAGCCGAGAAGCGCGCCGCCGCTGAGGCACGGGCGGCGGAGGCCGACGCCGACCGCGCACGCACGCCGCCACGACCGCGCCGCCCCACGACATGATCGTGCCACGGACGCAGGACAGCTTGAGCAGGCCGCGACGGACGCGGAGGCGTGGCTGGACGCCCTTGATCCGGCGACGACGGGGGCCGAGGATCCGGCGGATCTGCGACGGATCGGTCGCGCCCTGCGCCGACTCTCCGACGAGCAGCGCGAAGTCGAGAAGGCAGTCAGAGCGGCTCACCGTAACGGCAGGAGCTGGGCTGAGATCGGGCTGGTATTGGGCATCTCCCGGCAGGCGGCCCGCGGGCGGTACAGCGCAAAGGTCGAACGCCCCTGACCTCACCGTCGCCATGGCGCCACTGCGGGAGGGGTGGTCGCCACCCGCCGGCCAGCGCTGTGCGTCCTCGCCGGACAGCATTCGGCCCTCCGGACGCCCGAGTCGCGGGTCGCAGCGTCAGGCGTTGAGCGGGACCAGGGTGCCGGTCGGGGCGCCCGGGTAGCGGTCCCAGATCTTGTTCATCTCGCCTTGCCAGTGCCAGTAGACAGTGTTGAACAGGAAGAGACCCAGGACCGACTTCGCGGTGCTGCAGGTTGGCTGCAAGCCAGCGGCATGCTGTGCCTGCCGGATGCGCTCCGCCCAGGGCCCCGTCACATCGGAGATATGTACGAGTTGAATTACATGTGCTCCTTGCGTAGGTTCGTCCACATTCTGGTGGTCGACCAGCCAGTAGGACAGGGGCGGACTCTTGATCATCTGGTTGCAGCCGCGTGCCGGTAGATCTTCTCCACGGGGTACCAAAGCGGGACAGAGGTTCGCTATGACGGGGCCCTGGCGCTCCGCCGTCCGCACCGTGACGATGATCGGCGGGATCAGCAGCAGGTAGGCCCCCGGGAAGAAGGCGAAGAACGTGGCGACGCCCGAGCCTCCGACGCGGTGGTCATAGCGCTTGAGCTGCTCGGGCACCGAGCAGACGTGCACAATCCCGTAGATCGGGATCAACAGCATCAGCCACTGCACCCACGGCTCCCGATGGATGCCGATCTGGCCGCTCGGCGGGGGCGCGCCGTACCCGGGCGTGAGCTGTCCTGGCTGCCCGCCGTACGTCTGCGGCGGCTGACCCTGGGGCTGACCCTGCGGCTGGCCGGAGGGCGCGTACGCCTGCGGCGGGTAGGAGGGCTGCCCCTCGTGCGGGGTGGGATCACCGAACGGCTGGCTCATGGGTCCCCCTAGGTCGCTGACGGTGCGGCAACGGTAGCGGCGGGCGGGATCGACGCGGGCGCTTTCCGGAGATTGGGAGCATGTTGCTGGCGCCGGGCCACCCCGACCCCGCCGCCGCCGCCGGCGCGTGGTCACCCGCCGGACAGCACCTCGGCGAGGTCGAAGGACACCGGGCGCTCCAGCTGGGCGTAGGTGCAGCTTGGCGGGTCGCGGTCCGGCCGCCACCGGACGAACTGCGCCGTGTGCCGGAAGCGGGCCCCCTCCATGTGGTCGTAGGCCACCTCGACCACGCGCTCGGGGCGCAGTGGGACGAAGGACAGGTCCTTCCCGGCGTTCCAGCGGCTGCTCTCCGCCTCGCGCGGGGTGCGGGTGCCGGCCTCCTGCTCTGCCCAGGCCCAGGGGTGGGAGTCCCAGTCGGCGACCAGCGGCTGCAGTTCGGCGTACAGCTCCCGGCGTCTGGTCATCGGGAAGGCACCGATGACGCCGACGCTGGCGAGCGTGCCGGCGTCGTCGTAGAGGCCGAGCAGCAGGCTGCCGACGGCGTCCGGCCCGGACTTGTGCACGCGGTAGCCGGCGAGCACGCAGTCCGCCGTCCGCGCGTGCTTGACCTTGGTCATGGTGCGTTTGTCGGGGGAGTACGGCGCGTCGGCCGGCTTGGCGACGATGCCGTCCAGCCCGGCTCCCTCGAAGGCGTCAAACCAGCGCCGCGCCAGCTCCACGTCGTCGGTGCTCGGGGTGAGGAAGACCGGCGGCCCGGCGGCCGCCAGCGCCTCCTCGAGCGCCGCGCGCCGTTCGGCGTAGGGGTGGTCGAGGTAGGACGTGTCGTCCAGGGCGAGCAGGTCGAAGGCGATGAAGCTCGCCGGCGTCTGCTCCGCCAGCAAGGCGATCCGGCTGGCCGCCGGATGGATGCGCTGCAGCAGCGCCTCGAAGTCCAGGCCGGGGCCGCTGGCGATGACGATCTCGCCGTCGAGCACGCAGCGCCGCGGCATCTGGGCGCGGACCGCGTCGACGACCTCGGGAAAGTAGCGGGTGAGCGGCTTTTCGTTGCGGCTGCCGAGCTCCACCTCGTCGCCGTCGCGGAAGACGATGCAGCGGAAGCCATCCCACTTAGGTTCGAAACGCATATTATGCATGGCTCGCACAGCCTCCATGGAGCCGGGCTTGGCGAGCATGGGCCCAAGAGGCGGCATCACAGGCAGTCGCACGCACTTATGATGCCGCATAGGGCCATAGCGGGCAGGTATGCAGACCCTACATACTATGCACACTGGTGGGTCGACTTCAATGCAGCGGATGGGAGGGCTTCCACTGCAACGAATTCGCTGACGTCACTATGACATGGCCCAGGCGCGCACCTCCCTAGCACCTGCGCACCTACGCCGCCGATCCCTGGCTGTGCGGCCACGCCGCTGGCTGCAGCACGAGCGACAGGAGCCGGTGAGGTGGTGGAGAGGATCGTCCCACTTGCCCAAATAGGGAAGTAGCAGCAGTATGGTGGGTCCAGCCAGCCAGACAGATGGAGGAGCCATGCTCATCGAGACCGACGCCCGGAGTCGTGTAGTCATCCCCGGTCACAGCAACCAGCGCTTCCTCGTGCAGGAGAACAGCGATGGCAGCGTGTTGCTGCAGCCGGCCAGGGTGGTGACCGATGCTCAGGCTGAGTACGACAACAATCCCGAGCTGCGCGAGCTCCTCGCTCGGGCCGCGGCCTCCCCCACGGTCACTCGACGGCGGCAGCGACGCGCGTGAGGGCACCGGAGGAGGTCTACTCCCAAGTGGCCGACCTCCAGATCGACGTCTTGCATGGCGGCGCCGACGTCGACTTGTACAACGCAGTGCTCGACGCCTGCCAGTTGGTGTTCCAGGCACCGGCCGTCGCCCGGCAGAGGTCCACGGCAATCACTACTGAGCAGGGAGTGCGGCTCCGCCTGCCGGTCGCAGGTCATGCGCCCTACAAGGTCTTCTGGGCCACAGACCCCCCGCGCATAGAAGCCGTTTTCCCCCACCCGTAGCAGCACCGTCTCGTTGCTCTGTGCGTCAGGATGTGCTGTGACATTTCGGGTAGGAGTTCCGGGACAACAGCGTCGCGCAGACCTGGGCGACGCTGCTGGACGAGGCGGCACGACCCTGCGCGGTGCGCGACACCGGAGTACTACGGCGATACGTCAGGCCGTCCTTGGAGAGCTGCCACTGCGTCGGATCAAACTCTGAACTCAAGATCAGGCCGCGCCTGGTGTAGCGCAGCACGGCGCACGCTCTGTTCGGATGGAAGACCAGGCCGCCCTGTGCGTCAGGAGGAGGGGACGTCGTCGGAAGCCGAACGGTCGGCAGTGCGTTCAGAAGCGTCGATTGACCCGCTCGCACCCCGGATCATGGTCGTCCCGAAAGAGGCACCACTGCGGAACGGCGGATCGCTGTGTCACTCGGGATCCCCGACCGGTCGTGATGTGGGTCAGGCTCGCTCAACTACTGCTTGAGGATCTCAAGGGCGAGTTCGGCGCAGTCCTCACAGATGGCAACATTGCCGTTCCCGGCCACGACGGGACGTGGCTGGGTTTCTGAATCCTGCTGGCCGCAGAAGGAGCAAGCAGGCCGGCGCGACCGCCGTTCACGGTCCGGGGAGCGCAGTCAGGTCTCACCGGGCAACGGCGTAGAGGCGGTCCAGCCCGTCTCGTGTTCATCCACCAGTCGATAGTCGCTGAACGCGCCGATCGGTGCCAGCGGCAGTGTCGATAGACGATCCCCCTACGGGACAAGATCGTCGATCTCCAGGTGCGGCGTGCGACCGGCCACATAGCGCTGCAAGAACCCCGCCACTTACCGCTGAGGCTCACAGACGAACGGCCCCCAGGCACGCTGGGCAGGCTCGCCCGGAACACCCGACCGAAACCGAAGGCGACCGAAACATACCTAGACCGTTTTCGGTCGAGCCGGTAGACTGGACTCAACCGATCACCCGAGGAGGACGCCATGACCCAGGCAGCGCGGATCACGTCGACGTCGACGAGCGAGGCCGAGCGGGCTCGCCAGGTCGAGGAGGCAGTGCACAGCGTGCGCATGGAAGGTCTCGACCTCGCGCCCGAGGACGCGGCCGACGCCGCCGAGTACGTCGCCGGGCGGATCACCCTAGACGAGTACGGCAGCCGGACCCGAGCACGCTACGGCGTCGACGAGGAGGACCAGCGGGGGAGCGGTGCCCAGGCACACGCGGTGGCCGACGCGGCGGCCGCACGGCCCGCGTCTGGTGCCGGGTCCCGGCCCGCCCAGCGCGGGCGATGAGCGAGCACGTCGACCCGTACACCGACCCCCAGACGGGCATCCTCCGCAACCGCATCGGTGCCCGCACGCAGGCCGCCCTCGATCAAGCAGAGGGCGGCCTGTCTGTGCACCGGCTCGTCGAGCTGGCGGATCGCTACCCGGTGCGACCCAGCGGTGACCTCGATGAGCTGCGCAGCATCCACCGGCACCTGTTCCAGGACCTCTATGAGTGGGCCGGAGGGACCCGCACCGTCGACATTCGCAAACCCGGGGGCGAACCGTTCCTACCGGCGTCGAGGATCGACACCGGCACCGCCTACGTGTTCGACGAGCTGCGCCGCGAGAACCACTTGCGCGGCCTCAGCCGGCCGAAGTTCGTCGAGCGCCTGGCGCACCACTACGACGCCCTCAACTACGCCCACCCGTTCCGTGAGGGCAACGGCCGCAGCCAACGGGTGTTCTGGTCTCGCGTGGCCCGTGACGCCGGATGGCAACTCGAGAGCGGCGGATTCAGACCCCAACTACACCCTCGATTGTGAAGAGCCTGCAAAGTTCCCGAGATCCACACCCTGGCCACCACCATCGACACCTGGCAGCAGCCCATCATCGCCGCCATCGACACCGGCTGTCCAACGCCCGCAGCGAAGGCTACAACCGCATCGTTAAACACATCGGACGGATCGCGTTCGGGTTTCGTAACAGCGACAACCAACGCCGCCGGATACGATGGGCCTGTCACCCGCCGCACCCGGCCGGTGACATCCAAGATTATACGGCTACGCCCCTAATTCTGAAGAGCCACGCAAGGTCGGCAGCTGGAAGACACCAGCGGTCGCGCCACAGGACTTTCTGTGACAGACGTCACAGAACGGCTCTCCGATGTCGACTGCGTTTATCGTGATCCTATGTCTGGATCTCTTTGAACACCTTCACAGCGACACTGGGTTTAGGATCTGCAAGGGCGGTCGCACGTCGGTGCAGGTCTATCGGGAAACGTCCACCATGAAGCTCGCTAGCCTCACGCGGAGAAGACAATCATCATTGCACCGAATCAAAGCCCGTCCCTGAGCGCCGCGATCTCGGCTCGGACCGGCCTGGGCTCTGTTGAAGCGGGTTCGTTGCCATATGGCGTCGCGCACGTCAACGTGGCCGTGTTGGGAGCGCCGTTAGACAGTCCACAAGTGGCGCCCTTCCTCGAGGGTATCCCTTACGTCAACGACGTTGCCGACCGCAGCCATGGCTTCATCTGGCTGCACCAAACGCACCTGTATCTGCGGGAGGAGATCGGTCCCGGCAACGAGGTAATCACGACTATGTCAGTCTGGAGAGATCTGCGCTCGCTACACACCTTCGTATTTGGTCCGGAGCACGCCGCGTACATGCGTCGACGTCGGGAGTGGTTCCTGCCCATGGATGTAGCCAACACCACCTGCTGGTGGATCCCGGCTGACCAACGCCCGACCGAACAAGACGTCCGCGAACGACTTCAGTCGCTACGGGAGCGCGGACCAACGCCATTCGCATTCACATTCGGACGCAGCTTCACTCTTGGCGAGGCCTTCTCATACGACGAGGAAGAGAACAACGCCAACCCGAGCACGTAGTACACGACAACCGGGGCCGGCAACAGTCGGTGCCGCCGCTCCAACCGGCCACACTCGGCCAGGATCTCATCGACCACCTCAGGCGGGAAAACCCTGGTCAGACACCAGCGAGATGTGATCAAGGAGCCTCTGATCACTCTGCGGCCTGACCCACCCTGCTCGCGGCATGGGCCCAGAATAACACTCGTGCAGTTTTAAGTAAACGGTATTGAGGCTAACCCTGCGCTTTTATTAGGCCAAGCCACGCTCGGCCGCGGCCCGTCCCCGATACGGGACGGGATTCCTGCGAGGTGTTCTCCGCGATCCGTGGCCGATGGCTTGGACGCAGAGTCAGCGAGCAACGCGCGATCGACGCGCTTACTGCAATGGCAGCCGCCACCATCGACCTCGTTGCCGCGACACCGCTGCTAACTCGCATGTGGGAACTGCGTCACAACGTCACCGGCTACGACGCCGCCTACCTCGCCGTGGCTGAAACGTTCGGCTGCGCCCTCGTGACGGCCGATGCTCGCCTCACACAAGTACCCGACCTTCGGTGCGAAGTCAGGCTCGCTCTGCCAACCCGATGACCAAGCCGCCGAACCCAAGCGTGCGCCGGTAGCGGATGGCGACCGGGACGGGTGGTTAACTCGGGCCTCCGGGGCCGGTGAGTTTGCGGGGGCGTGCAGCGCTATTGATGCGGTCGGTTGGGGTTCGGTGTCAGTTCTGGATGGTGGGCCGGATGGTGATATCGGGCTCTTCACAGATGAGGGTGTAGGTGGCGGCGCGTCGGTGACCGGGTAGGGGTCGAGGTCTCCCGAAGATGGAAGTTCTGACACCACCCATCTGGAAGACCTCGACATGTCTGACGCTACCTTCGCCCGCCCTGACTTGAAGATGGCCCCCGGCGTGGGTCAGCTGGCCACCGGTAGCTCGTTGAGGGTGACGCTGTAGCCGAGGTCGCGGAGCTGGTTCAGGGCGCGTTGCTTGGTCTTGTCCGGGTTGCGCCGGGT
>JAABUP010000512.1_pt1 | contig 85146 bp, 107 predicted proteins | sample 5559201 | NCBI WGS metagenome assembly JAABUP01 (sample SAMN10711887, study PRJNA513373) | rock metagenome | isolation source: Antarctica rocks | place: Antarctica
TCAATTTGTTGCAGCTCTGCAGCTTGCTGTGGCAGCAAACAAGACTGATAAATGAGTGCAGACCTACAACTTCAGCAGTTGCATTTCTTCGTCTGCAGCACAGTTGCCTTGTCATTGCGTCTGGCCCTTGCTGATGTTGTTGCCTTGCATTCGTCACAATTGTGCTGTGCGTGAGTGATCTCTACAGCAATGTTCGACATATAGCAGCCCTGAGCACATCTCACTGCTTTTACACCCAGAAAATGGCATGTCAGCATTCATGAGCATGTTTTGTTGCACCTGCAGCCTGTTCCAGTGAAGATGACACCAGTGGGGCCAGTGAACCAGCACTTGCATGGCAGCCAGGCCAAGTCGGCCTCGCCTGCACCACTGGCTGCTCCAGCCAAGCGCACCAGAGGCAAGGACAAACACCCCAGAGGCCCCAGAAAGAAGTCCAAGCGCATCAGCAAAGATGGTGCCCAGAGAAGGGAGGCTGCAGCTGCCAGCAGCAGGGCCCCCAGGCCCCGCACCTCCCCCAACAAGAGGCATGCACGCAGGCCCTCTCAGACAGACGATGACGTGCCTCAGGTCATGAAGCGCCCTCAGAGGAAACGGAAAGCCCCTGTTTCTGCAGATGCATCCCCTGTCGCTGCTGCACCCACTGGCACTCATGCCATGACCTCCAGGAAACGCACAAAGCCACCCGTGGCTTCTGAACCCGTGGCTGAGCAAGACGACGCCTCTGTCGCTGGTGCGGATGCTGCTGCTGCTGCTGCTGCTGCTGACGCTGCTGCTGCAAAGCCTAAGAGGGCGTCTCGTCCTGCCAAGAAGGCCGTCAAGACAGGTCCTGAGCATGCAGTTGCTCAAGCTGTGCCTGCACACATTGCTGGACAGCAACAACCCCAGTCAGAGCACCAGCCGGCGGTGGTGCCTTACCACCAATCCAGTGCTGTTGCTGTTGCTCCTCATGCTGCCCTCACAGGCAACAGCGTGGCAGCTGCTGTGCCAGCTCATCTGACAGAGCAGAGCCAGGCTGCAAACAGTCAAGCTCAGAGCCAGTCTGGCCATTCTTCTGCTCTGCTGCTGCTGGCCCAGCAGCAGATGCAGCAGCGGCTGAACCAACAGTCACAATCTCTCCCTGCTGCCTCACAGCAGCCAGACAGCAGTGCGTGGAGCGAAGCCCCAGGGGCATCTTCAAGCGGCCCCAGCAATGGTCAAGAGCTGCGGCCATTGGGCACTGCAACTGCTCAGCAAGCCTTACTGGCTCAGCTCATTTCCCAGCAAGCAGCGCAGGGGCTCAACGCCTACGCTCTGGATGGGAGCATGCACCCCTTCTTTAGCCAAGGCCTGGCAGGTGCGTTCCTGAGACAGGCCATGCCTGCTCAGCAAATGATGAGTCAGGAGCAGGCTCAGAGCTTTGAGCAGCAGCAGCTCAACCCTCAGCAGCAGCAGAGCACAGATGCGGTGCTGCCACAGGCTGGCATGCCGGACCCTGACCAGGCCATCACTCCTGGCTCTGTTGAGCCTGTAGCTCCTCATGAGCAATATCTTGCTCTGGAGCAGAGCCACACTGTGTCACAGGCACAAGAGGCAATGCAACAGCAACCTGCCATGCAGCAGGGCACAACAGCCCTGCAGGCTCCCTTGCAGTCTCAGCAGCAACAGGCTGCACTGCAGGATGCTGCTGCTATCGCAGATGCTATGCCACAGGTGGGACATCACAGCACTGAGCTGGCCTTGTCTGAGACTGAGTGTCTGTTGTGTTGGTGTTACAAGTAATGTATCCTTACTAGATTGAGCCACGGTTACATGTTATCAAGGATGCACTGACCTGCAGTGCCTGGTATCATGCCTGGATCATAGAGAGTCTGATACAATATGCAGTCATTACAAGCAATGTATGTCAGCATCAAGCTTGAAGTTTCAGGCGACTATGTTTACCTGCAGGTTCAAGCATCTTCTGCAGTGGATGTTGGCAATGGTCAGGAGCAAGCAAAACCCCTTGCCTTACCATCATCAGATCCAAACGTTTTCTATCCGGATGCTGTGTTGGAGGACGCTATGTTAGGCACTTGAGTTTTGCTGAGCTTGTTTGTTACATGTTCCCTGTACAGTCATTTTCCATTGTGCTGAGTCATTTGTGTAGTATGCGCAGTAATTTGTGTAGTAGGGACGAAACTTGTCAGGACCTATGAACAACTCTGCACTCTATGTGGCCTTTGGCCTGTCTTCTTTGCGAAGTCGTTCATTGGACACCCAGTGCTTGGCAGCTTATGTGTGAGGTGTCTGTGATACCAGACTGTGTACCCCTGTCCACATTAACCTGCTATACCCCCCGCACACTGTGGTCTATGGGAGGTCTTCGTAAATATGATGCATAATAAAGTTGTCCTGAGTGGCACATCTGCGCTGACAAACTTATGCCCAAACGCATTGCCAATGGCAGCTACCCCAGGGCCTTTTCCTTAGTTACAAATCCGAGGACAGCTTCCCAAATCGGCCCTAGCAAAGCCGATGAAGTGAGTTAGGCTACCCAGGGTTTGTGCAGTTGACAATTTTAGATCAGGGTCGTGGATGCTGCATAGCAACTGCAACTTACACGCCGGATCATTACGCATCTGCATATCAAGTGCAAAACCTCAAGCCTTGAATGTGTCAAAACCCTTCAAGTTCCCCCCAGTTTGTACTAAGCTCCTTTTGAACAGTATGGCATGCAAACTTGGACTATTTTACACTGTCAACTTGTGGGATTGAATCTCTTGCTCAAGACAATTAAGTAAATAATAGACAACACGCAAACAGCACATGTGGAGCTCACAAGGTGTCTAGGATCACAGTCTAAAAATCAGCAAACATCTGCAGGGCAGCGTTTGTTTTCAAAACAAAGCATGCGTCTTTCACATGGGAATACTGCTGAGTGCCTGAATTTGGACGCACAAACCCAAGAACACGATAATGACTGTGTGCTTTTGATACTGTATGTCCTTAATTGAGCAGTGTTGAAGGCAGTAGCATGGTCATGTGAGTGACTCTTGAGCTGAGTGTGCAGCAGAGGTGTACATGTCTTTGTTCAACCTCAAAAAACACTGAACTTACACAGACCGAACTAACAACTGGCTATCTATCAGCAAGAATTCATTTCATGTCTGACTGAGTCAGACGGTCTCCTCATTCCAGATCATTCCATATCTGCTGTCCTGCATTTCAGACTGTGTCAGGGTGTAAGACAAGCTGGAAATTATATCTCACTTGTAGCTTGGATCAGAAGCCTCCAATGGGCTGTGGTGCCTGATGCTGATGCTGAGTAATACAGCTCTTGACTTCTGGATCAGGGTGCAAAACGAATAGCAGCTGCCCAAAGATGCCTTCAACATTGAACCCTGGCTGGAAGAAGTTTGAGTGCTTGCTTCATTCGACGCCAAGTGCCAAAGCATGCTGAACTTGTGCAGAGCTCATCTGTAGTAGGAGCTGATGCATGATGAACAAGAGGGTACTTTAGCTTCATGTCAGAACGCGTCTCTCAAAACCCATATGGCAAACCCTGCAGCCACAATATAGACATTCAGCAGATTTTGAGAAAAGGTATTGGCATCAGCGAGAAAAGGTATTGGCGTCAGCAACAAGACAAACCAGTGACAGGTACACGATTCAGAGGATGCTGACACTCACCTGCTGACCAACAGCTGCAAGTATGCCAGTGCCATTCTGCATGGGGCCACCAGGGGGATGTTGAGTGGGTGGCTGGGGCCGCCTTGGGCCTCCTTGCATACTGGATCCTTCCCACGGCCTGTCTGCAATCTGCCGTGGGCCGTTGTAGTTGTCATGACCATTGGCTATCATCTGGCCACGACCGCCACCACCATGCCTGCAACACACAAGGACACAACATTTCAGAGCATCACCATGCAGATTTCTGAGCAAATGAAGGACTGCAATTGTGGTAGGACACATAACAATCGACACAGTGAGTGTACTGCCATGATCAGTACAAACTACAAGGTTTGGTCTGGTCACGATTGCTTCAAGCAAGGGCTGCATCACACACACCTGCCCTGGCCCCGGCCCCTGCCAGCTGTCGACCCAGGTCTGTCATTGGATGCAATGCCTGTGTTGACAGAATTTACGACGACGTTGATGTTTCTGAAGTCTCGCGGCTTTGCTGCTTCTAATGTCGAAGGGTCTGGCGGTGGGCCCGAAACTCGTGTGTGTCGATATCTGCATTGAGGACCATACACGCAGAATCCTAGCTTGAACATATTGCATTCCTGTGAGACGCAAAAAGCACTGTCAGTCTGATGCTATTCCATGCAGCATGACCAACATCGCTTTCAGAGCAGCACAGGTCAGACAAACGCACCTTGATGTCAGTCAGACTGTGCTTGTATGGGCAGTCTGGCTCCTTACAGACGCCATATTTCAGTAGTGACCTACAAACAGGCATGCGTTCTGGATTGAACTCGTGCAAAAAGCCGCAGGTGTCTCCCTTCATGCAAAGCCCTTTGAGCCAATAGGTACAGACTGTCTGCAAACCGACAGCTCTGTCAGTATCAATTCGTGGCAGCTAAACCCGTTAGGTATGTCTACTTAATTTGCGTCCAGAGAAAAGCAAGGGGCACTGTTTTGCACTAGCTCTCACCTGTCTGTAATTTTTCTTGTAGTTTCCTAATGACTGACCAATTGGGGCACCGGGAGGTAAGTCTGGGGCTATCTGTGCCCCACCCTGTATGACGATACCGCAATTGGTTGCTGCAATTGTTAGTACCGGACACTTGGACAACATCAAGTGGCAAAGAAAGCTAATTTTGTTTTACCTGCTGTGCTGCCTGAGGAGGCTCTAGGCTGTTCTCAAAGTCAAAGTTGAAGTCGTCGTCTGCCATGCTTTGCCAACTCTTTTGTAACACCAGCTTACGAATTACGCGGAGATCAGAAGCTTGTGAACAGGGTATAGATCGACCGAGCAGGAACGTGACTTGAACTGCAGTGCGTTGGATTCGAGTACGTTCGTGGGACTCAATCCAATAATGTCCCTGTCTGTCCTGTTAACACGCCTGCCTGCCTTCAACATGTAAACTCTAGTGTGAATGCTGGTTGCGTCATTTTGGAAGTTTCCATACCTCTTCTTCTTCAAATTCGTAATCGCGATCTCACGAAGCAGATCTGATTGAAGTCTGAGTCAAAAGAGCACGACTTCGCAGTAGAGGTCGAACCCGGGCCACCCTCGTCTTCAGCATGAGCTGTACAATCAGGGTGTACGCTGCCTGTCCAGGGCCGTCTGGCTCTCTTGAGTCTGCAAATATGGTGTCTTGATGACAGCTAAACCACTTTGACTCAACAAGTTCAGGTCGCCTGCTTGTCCTGTGTTAGGGTTGAACGTGCTTGTCAAGAGATGGCGAGAAATTCAGGCACCTTCCAACGGTCGACGGTGCAAACGATTGAGGAGACGAAGCCCCTCCTGGAACCGCAACCAACCCCGTCCCCTGACAGTACTCCAGCTGAAGAGGCTGAGACTGGGCTGGCGTCTGCCTTTCTTTGGGTCTTGTAAGTTGATGGCTCCTCTCTTTCGGCGCGCCAGATCATGAGCCAGCAGCAGCGCCTGACGTGCACAGCATGCTGGTGTGCAGGGTTGCCAGTGTTTTGTTTGCTGCAAGCGGGCAGGCAGTCCGATCACAGCTATCATTATCCAGTGAAACTGAAGCTGCTGTTCTTCTATATCACGAAGTGCCCAAGCTGTTCTATTTTGTCAGCGCTGCTGCGTTTTTCTCAGCCTTTGTACAAAACTGCTGCGCTCTGATATATGAAGCTGGCTCCACTAAAAAGCAGCTGGCTTTGGTGTCATGCTTCATCAAGGGACTCTCAGCGTATGTTGACTTGCTGTTGGCTACTGGAAATGGAGCCATCATATTGGACTATGCAGGCAACCCGTAAGTTGAAAGCTTTTTTGCCCAATAAAGGTTCACGCAATCATCTGCTTACAGCTTACCAATGGCATCATTTTGCAGGTTGGTCATCTCACGATACACTCAGTGGATGGTCACCACACCAACTTTGATCTACGTTGTGTCTAAGATCTCTGATTTCACAAGAACACAAGTGGCAACAGTTGTGCTGTGCCAGTTCAGCGTCATCCTGACAGGGTTACTTTCATCAGTTGCGCCGTCCCCTTGGAAATGTGAGGCTCACAAGCATGTGCACATTTGTTCTTGCTTCAAATGTCAAAGTAAAGCTTTAATTAGCAGCACACAGCATTCAATCATCTATTCACACATGCTTGCATGTGCAGCAAAGCAGTCACATGGGCACATTAATGTCACCTCTGTACAGTTGCCCTGCATTCATCTTGATTAGCCTCAGTGCAACCATACACAACTTAGCAAGCATCACTTTTAGTGTATTTCCTGTTGGGTGTAAGACAAGCTTGCAACACATCATATGCTTTGCAGGGGTGTGGATGTTCTACTGCATGGTGGCATACTGCTATGTCATCTACTCCATGGGCAAGATGCTGCAGAGTGCTATCACAGAGTCTGCTGATGCCAGTCAGCGGCAAGGCTTGCTCTTCATCTACTATGGAACTGTCGTCATCTGGTCTGCCTTTGTTGTCGTGTGGTTTGGGCAAGAGCTGGGCATGCTGAGCATCTACAGAGCTGAGCTGGGCAACATGTTGGCCAACTTTTCTGCCAAGGTACTTTCAGCAATGTGCATAAGCACTACTGACTTTGTCATGTCTACATGTCTTGCATTGCATGACTTTCGCTTGCTCCTCAAGCTGCTGATGCTAAGACTTCATGCTTTGCACGTGACCTGCATACCCTTTCCTAGACCTAAGGAGCCTGCTGTTGCAGGTGCTGTTTTCTTCCTCTGTGATGTATGGCAACTTCGTGACCATTGCTCAGCGTAGAGCTTTGGCCAAAGAGGCTCAGGAGCACAAGGACAGGTATTTCTGACAACTTGTCAGCTCAACTGCCTGATCAGATGAGTGGCAATTCTGACTGTAAATCTTTGCCTGTGTATTGGGTAATGTGGACGTTTGCAAAGTATTCCTTCAGGGCATGCTAGCCTTAATTGCAAGGAAGTCTTTTGCGCAAAACACCCTTACCTGTCGGACTTATCATGTTGTGTCCATGTGTGAGATGTGGTGTGCTACAGGCTGAAGCAAATTGAGGACTTGAAAGTCAGCATGCAGGCCAAGGAAGAGTTTCTGTCCATGGTCTCTCACGAGCTCAGGACACCACTGAATGGCATCATAGGTATGCTTCATTTCCATGCCTGACAGCAGGCTGCATGGATTGTCCACGCATGCACTCACTCACTCACTCAACCACTTGCATGGTCATCTGTTCCTCTCTTCATTTGTTTGTCTGTTCATGAATGATGTACAGGAGCTGCTTTGTTATCTCACAATCTACTGACAACTCCTGTGATAATTTTACTGGTTGTCTGGCTTATGTTGTACCAAAAGCTGACTATGCCCTGCCTGGCAGAGAAGTAGTTGTGCTGTAGTCCAGTGGCAGACCCTGGCAGATCACATGCATGGATTGCTGACTGTCGTGGGGAATGTGCAGGCCTGTCAGAGGCCATGTTGCGAGGTGGGTCCTGGCAGTTGGGCGAAAAGGGCACTCACTACATCAAGACCATCAAGAACTCTTCGCACCACCTGGCAAACATCATCAACGACATTCTTGACGCTGCAGCCTTCTCCAAGGGTCGCCTGGTCATCAAGCGTGAAAAGGCAAGTCTGTATGCTGTGACACTGTGCTCTACTGCCTCTGCAGCGGATGAACTTGAATTTCTAGCCTGGCTGCCTTCTAATGTGCCTAGTGTGCTCAAGATGGTCTCGCTGCTTTGTTTCCTTTGACTGCCAATAGATTGGCAGTTTCGGCCAGCGCCAATGATGACCTGCCTGTTCCCCACCTGATGCTTGGTCTATGGCAGCTGCTTTTGCCAGCCCGTCTCATTTCAGTACCCACGTTGGTGTATGGTAGCCGACATTTGTCAACAGCCCTGGCTGCTCTATGATGCAGGTACGAATGACGGTGGTGCTGGACCATGTGCTGGACACTGTGCAGCATCTGCTGAAGAAGAAGGTTGCTCTGGAAAGGGCTGTAGATCCTGACACGCCAGACATCATTGCAGATGGCAGCCGGATTGTGCAGGTGTGTCTTGGCCTTGCTCTCATTCATGTGTTGTTATGCTATCTAAAGCTTGGCACCTTCAACACATCACAGACGTGACATGACATGAGCCATGTTGACATCTACAATCATACTGCCACCTGCTCCAGGTCATCAACCCAGTCATGTTTGTGTTTCAATATTGTCTGAGCACAACACGCATACAGCAAAGCAGCGTCTTGCAGTCATGCACTCTGCATGCACTCTGCATGCATCTGTCAAGCAGCATCTGCATTATTTAAGGAGGTGATTGTCTCCGCAGGTCATCTCTCCACATTTTGCTCAGCACTGAACAGCGCTGTCGTGGCTGCACGCATCAGCTTTGCTTTGCTGCCGAACAACAACAAATCTCGTACCTGGCTGCTTGCGGCATTCAATTTCATTGCATCACTGTGCCATGCTCAGAGACGCCATGCAAAGCGTGTTTCTGTGATGTTGCAGATCATCTTCAACCTGCTGGGAAATGCCTTGAAGTTTACAACTGAGGGCTATATTCGAGTCACAGTGAAGCCCTTGCCAGCAGCAGGCGTAGGAATGGACATGGTGCAGCTCAGCGTTGAGGACACAGGCTGTGGCATTGCTAGGGACAAGCAAAAGCTCATCTTTGAGGCATTTGGTCAGGTGTGATGAGTTGCCATGAAGCTGTTGTTGCCATAGCTATGGCCTCATGCTGGACACACATGAGATTGCATGTCTGTGTCATGTCACGGCTTGTGATTGCTTCCGACAGTGTCTCAGAGGCTGCGTTGCCAGCTTCTCATCAAACAAGCATCAGTCAACCTTGATCTGCAGCAGAGCAAGTCTGCATTCAGGACGCATGGCCTGTTCATCCAGTTGTCCTTTCTCGCCATTATTACACAGTGGTAGCCTAGACGCTTGATGCCTTGCTCATCGATGCCTTGGCCTCTCCACCCAGTGTCCATCTGACAAACCAGCAATGGCTGTCAACCAGTGCCAATCTATGCATTGGGGATGACAGCTTGTGTTAGTCATGATCAAGCACATGATGAAGCACACTCAAACGGGGACTGCACTGCCATGCTCCAAGCCTTGATACCATGCACTCTGCTTCTGGTCATTTGCAAATTGTGATACTGTCCATGGTGCTCTGTGTGGTCCTGTGAAGCGTTGTGAACAGCCTGATCCTTGTGGGTAAGTGTGCATGAAACTGCAGGGTGACATGAGTGCAACCAGGAAGTTTGGTGGCACTGGGCTGGGACTGAACATCACCAAGAGTCTCATAGAGGCACACGGCGGGACCATCAATGTGGAGTCTGTCAAAGGTAGCAGGCAGTTGCTATGTACTCTGCACCTTTCATGGTTGCATCTTTGTGCGAGCAGAACATGGCTGTCCGATGTGGCACATCTTTCACTTGACCACGTGGGCCTTTTGTGAAGCAACCCTCAAGCAATGGGATGTGTTACAGATCCAAGAGGTAATGCACAGCATCCAGTCACTCATGGCACGTGATGAGGGCTGCCTCCTGTGCAAAACATATGTCTTTCAGTACCCCTTACCAGTCATTGCATTCCCTCTTGCAGGCAAAGGGTCCACATTCACCATTCGGCTGCCAGTGAACCCTTGCACTCCCAAGGTGTCCAGCGAATTCTCTCGGGACAATGAAGGTCGGGACAATGGGCAATTCAAGGGCTCCAGCAGCCCCAGGGCCACAGTTGAGGCAGGTTCCTGGCTTGTTGTCCTCATTAGACACGTCATCTCTGCAGTTCTCAGATGTGTATTGCCACTTTCGTCATGTCATGCTGTCCCCTGTGGTTGCGCTGTGATCGTGTGACTGCTTGATGGCAAGCCAATGTGCAGAGGCACAAGGCTGCTGATTGCTCTACCTGCTCGTGAGCCTGCTTTGTATGGGCATCATTTGGAAACGCAAGTGGGCTGCTTTGTGGTCTGCAGCAAGCCATCTGAAATCAACCATGACATGCATCACATCTTCCCAGTAGTGTCGAGTTGTATGCAGGATGTACTGTTCACGCCACAGAAGGGACGAAGTGCCCCCAACTCTTTGGAGGAAGCACGTGCAGAACAGGGCCAGGCAAGCCAAACAGCAACGCTGAAGGCTGCAGCGGCAGCCATGGTTCCAAAGCGGGTATGCGCATTGTTGCATACTACATACATTCACCCTGCCGCAGCACAGATGCTGGTCCTGTACAGCATTGCAGAGTGCAAATCACCAGCACTACTTAAATTGTTGTGATGCCCCCCCTGTGACACCAGACTGCCAAAATTGCTTTCCTTTTGCTAATGCTCTTGAGCACCTGGACACTGCTTGGCACAGTGCTCAGCATTCTATGCTGCACACTGTGCTGCGTTCTACACTTGCAGCCTGTTATGCGGCAAGATAGCTCTCCTTGTACTCCTCAAAGCAAAGTCAACACATCCTGCAAGCCAGAGTCAGTTTCTGCTTTCAGATGCAACAGACTGCTTACCCTTGCTGCACCTCCTGTCAATCAGAATTACCATGCATTGCTTCATACTCTCATGGTCCTTACAATGAACAGCACAGCGTTTGCGTCCCTTGCATGTTTTGCATTAGTTATGCTTCTCTCATGATGGTTTGTAACCGGTGCAGAGTGGGGTGACAAGCACCCCTATAAACCCCATTGATAGGGTGAGCATGGAAGGGGGCGCAGGCCCTGTGGTGCCCGGCCAAGCCCCAGCCGTGTCATATCGCCTGGTCAAGTTTGACAGCAGCGCTACTGGCGTGCCTGGTGACACCCCCGGCCGCTTTATGCTGTCCGGAGAGAGCGCAACAGCCTCCACCAACCTCTTCCAGACTGCATCTCTGGCCAAGTCTAAGAAGGTGGCCACTGCTTCAACTGCTGCTGCACTGCATTGCGCTCCTTGCAGACCTTTGTTGCTGCACAGGCAGCAGCAAGGCAGGTGCCTTGCTAGGGTTCACTCTTCTGGGCTGCGTTGTAAGCATGAGCTAGCTGTCCACAAGATAATGCTGTCCCAAAGTTCTTAGCCTCCGTTTGCTGTTTGCTGTCAAGTCTCTTCCGTAAGCACCATGAGCATCTTGCTGCCAGCAAGCTCTTTCATGCTGGGTCTATGGTGTGGGCGATGACTGGTCCTGTGTTGACGCTTGCTGACTGGGACTGCTAGCCAAGCTACCGAGGGATACAGCTTCAACGGCCATCATTGGCAGCAGTATTGCAGAACAGCATGTTGCTACCAGATTCGACGCATGTCAAACACAGCAGTTCAAAGATCTAGTTGTGACCAGAAGTTTGTGTTGATGTAGCACCTACCCAAGAGGGCTGCAAGCAGGATCCAGACAGCCAAGACGACTCTGCCAGGTGACTTTGCTGCTGTCTCGCGCTGTTCTCAAGCTTGACCTTGGTCTACTCCAAACCTACTGGAGACTTGTCAGATTATCATACAAAACTGCTGTCATACAACATTGCGCCATGTGCAAAGCTGTGTTTCCATAGTATATTCCATAGTACATTTGCCCTCAAGTTTGCTCTCCTGTATTTCAGCAATCACGTGCTTTCTGGTCCATTGACTGGTCCATCAACTTCATGTATGTATACCAGCATTGTGAGATGCTTGCTTTTGTTGCATTGCATGTTTTGCATTGTATTGCACTTTTCGCATTGCATTGCATTTTCAATGCTTGTGTTCATGTTGGCTTGTCCTGTGGTGCAGGTGCACCGTGCAGCATGAAGGATGGCAGCTGCCTGACAGACCGCAAGTCTACCCACATGGAGGCCCATGGCTCCACCCTGATCTTGACAGTGGATGATGAGCCCACCAACCACCTGGTCATTGAGGAGATTGTCACCTCCCAGGGCTACCAGGTACAATGATGCTGCACCACCTTTGAAGCAGCTTGGCTGTCTTCTGCAAGCATATCGATGAATAGTCCTGTCCCAAAACAAAGAGTTCTCATGATTGCAACAGCAGACCCACAGGACCCTTGTCTCGCAACAGCAGGATCATGTGACCAGCCATATGCGTCACAGATGTCAGAGCAGAGTCTTGTGATGCCAGCTCTACGTTGAGATGCATCTGCAACTGTGATGATATGCTCACAGGCGGTCTTTTCAATGAGCCTGCACCCTAACATGCAAGTGGTCTTACACCAAGCACCCTTGGTCGTTGCGGTCAACCTACCCTGAGATCCGTCTGTACCTGCAAGCTTGTTGTTGTTGCGTAGGTTCACTCAGAGCTGGATGCAAGGGATGCATTGAAGTGGGTGGAGGACAGCCCCGTCCTGCCAGATCTGATCTTGCTGGATTGCATGATGCCAGAGATGTCGGGCCAGGATTTCTGTGTGGAGTTGCGCAAGACTGTGCCGGATGCTGTGGTGCCCGTCATCATGATCAGTGCCAAAACAGACGAGGAGAACATCGTGAAGGGACTGTCACATGGCTGCAATGACTTCATCTGGTGAGTGCATCTCGACAGGCTGCGCTTCTACACCTGGTGCCGTGTCACAGCCCGGCAAGATATAAACTTTGACTTTGCTCTGGATATGGACAAGCTGCAGAACACTGCTGCTTGCCTGTGCATCTGGACTGCAAAGCATGAGGTGCTTGAGCAACACAGCTGGCTATCTCCCTTCCTTACAGCAAGGCAGTCTGTCAAGGAGAGCTGCGCAGATGTGCTGCCAAGCTCAAGCTTGCTCTGTTGCTGATGGTGGCTTCTCTGGTCTGTACCAAGCCCATCACGCCAGGGGCAGACACCAGTGTTTTGCTGTCAACTGCAAGACAATGGACTGCTGACCGTGGCTTGTGTATTGTGCAGCAAGCCAGTGAAGCAGAATGAGCTGCTGGCACGTATCTCAGCCCAGCTGAGGGTGAAGGCAGACGCCACCTGGGTGCAATCCATTGTGAAAGGAGTCCTGGAGGACGACTCAGAGGCCATGAACATTCTGCAGACAATCCTGCCTGAGCCCATCATCTCCCGTATCCAGGTGTGCAATCTCATGGTCATCAACTGCGGTAGTGACATCTGCTGCATCACAAGGGGCAACATCGGCTTGCAGAGGGCTTAATGCGTACAATCTGCAAGATAATCTTGCAGAAAGGCTGTTGACATGGGAATGGATGTCGCATGAACTGATTGCCAAACTCAGCCTGAGATGCAAGAATCCTGCTAGAAGGGTCTCAAGGCAGAGCATGCACTGTCTTGTTATCATTCACACTTATAGCTTGCTGCTGCCTCAGCCCTAGTCATCAACTTGCTGTCTCCCACACGATGCACTCAGACTTTTGTCCTCTGCAGCCCTAGCATACCAACAGGCCTCGACATCAACCACACGCTAGACCTTCATTTCGACGCTTGGTCTTGCAGGAGGGGCAACATGTGATTGGAGATGCGTACGACCATGTGGTCATCATGTTCAGTGACATCGTGGGTTTCAGCACCATGTCCTCCACCATGTCTGCGGTGGAGGTCTTCCTCATGCTCACCAACCTGTACTATGCCTTTGACCGCCTGGTGGACAAGTACGGAGTGTACAAGGTGGAGACCATTGGCGACGGCTACATGATTGCTGCTGGTGAGAGCTTGCATTCTCAACTGCTGAAACATCTCCCTGATGTAGAGATACGTTTTTACTGTCTCTAGGCGTTTCTGGGTTCAGGCGTTTCCTGATATGGACGCTTCAGAGTTAAAATAGAGGTTTTGGGATTGAAAAGAGCTGATGTGCCTGTACATCTGGTGCACAGCTGCTGCTGTATGTTGCTGCTAGTGACAAGTCTGCAGAGCTCACTGTGCTCTGCCTCACAAGGGATGCTGGGCAGGGTCAAAGAGCTCAACCTGGGAGCCCCTGTGATAGCCTCATGCGTGCTCCTTGTCAGCAGCAGCATCTGCATGATGCAAGCTTGCTTTCAGCTCAGATCTAGCATCCAGACTCAGCAGGGCACAGACAGGCTTCACAGCTCAGGAGTGAGTCCACGCTTTACGCGTCAAGGCTTGCGACTGGGGACGACAGAAAGCTTGCTTTTGGCATCTGTTACACTGTTGACATTGTGCTGACAACACCTCTGCCAACTGGGGTGCTCAGCAACAAGCACCAGGTTGATGCTTCTGTGTGCTGATGTGTGTTTGCAGGCCGATGCAGCAAGCTACGTGCACAGGTCTCTGCTTCTGTTCATCATCTGATGACATGACTGTGTGCTGACAACACCTCTGCCAACTGGGCTGCTCAGCAACAAGCACCAGGCTACCGCTTCTGTGTGCTGATGTGTGTTTGCAGGCAGATGCAACGACCCATGTGTACAGATCTCTGCTCTTGGTCATCATCTGCTGACATGACTGTGTGCTGACGACACCTTTCCCAACTGGGGCGCTCAGCAACAAGCATCGGGCTACCGTTTTTGTGTGCTGATGTGTGTCTGCAGACAGATGCAGTAACCCATGCGCACAGGTCTCTGCTTCTGGTCATCATCTGTTGACATGACTGTGTGCTGACAAGACCTCTGCCAGCTGAGGTGCTCAGCAACAAGCATTAGGCTACCACTTCTGTGTGCTGATGTGTGTCAGCAGCCACATGCAGCAACCTATGTGCACAGGGGTCTCTGCTTCTGGTCATCATCTGTTGACATGACTGTGTGCTAACAACACCCCTGCCAACTGGGGTGCTCAGCGACAAGCAGCAGGTCGCTGCTTCTGTGTGCCGATGTGTGTTTTCAGGCAGGTGCAATGACCCATGTGCACAGGTCTCTGCTTCTGGTCATCATCTGCTAACATGAGTGTGTGGTGCAGGACATGATGAAGACCCTGCCAAGGCAGCCATGGGGACGCCTCTAGAGCGCATCATGAGGATGGGGGCTGCCATGTACGTATGATGATCTTCGTAGATGATATGTTCTCCTGTGGACTATGATAGGGTGATGGTGTTGTTGTCAAGAGCTGCTCAGCTGACAGGCCTTCTTGACATAACTACATCAGGGTGTGTTGTGTGGCTGTGTGGTGCCTCTGGCGTTTTCCCCTTACTTGGTCACAGAGGCGTCGGCTGTGTAGTGATGGTCTCTGGCCCAAAAGCATTGCACAGCATGAATGAATGTCACAGAGATGTGCCACCGTGTGTTTGCTGTGCAGTCACTCCTGCAAGGATACGTGGCATTTAATACTGTTAGATGGATGAGATATTTTTGCATTGTTGCCGCAGTGCAGTCTACCAGATATGTTTGTGCCTTGTACAGTCCTACTTTGCACCCCTTTTTCTTGAACTGGGTGTCTACACACCTGGGAAGCAGGCATCAACATGCGTCACTGACTTTCAAGCTAACTTTTGACAGCAATAATAACCATAGGCAAGTGTATGTAAAGATTGGCAATCAGGTATGTAGTGTCTGTAGCTTGCAGCATTTGTTGAGACACCTTGTCTTGCATGGTCACACGCATTTTGCTACCTACATGGTACTAGTTCTCATGAGCAGGTGCATCGTGCATGGTATTGGTGTTGCAGGTATCGTCGTGCGATGTAATAAACGCCACACAATGATATCATATGTTGCTGACAGCAGGCACTATCCTTACATCTTTGCATCTGGTTGCAAATCTTGAGCCTGTAGCTCGGGCACTTTCAACTGTGACCTGCTTGAATGCAAGAAGTCAGGCAAGAGGAACATGTAATGGTGCATTTTATACTCTCGGTAAATACATCGACAGTCACTCAAACTTTTGTTACTGCTGGATGAACCCATGCGGGATGTGTACTCCCTGTATGGACCAAATTTGGTTGAATTGTCCGGATCAATACTGTTAGCATCCCTCTGAACAATAAGCAGTTGCCACTTCCAGGGGTCCGTGACTGGAACCTTTCTGTTTTATGGAGAGACTGGCTGGCTGATGTCTGAAATGGCAACTAACAGTCCCTCATCAACCCATCTACAGCTCTACTTCACTCACACAAACAGCTCCCTTGTGCTACATCCCCGAGTTGCGCTCGCTACCAACAAAAATCAGAGCAGTTCACTCAGTGCGCCTGTCCATTGGCATTGCCAAGCACCAGTGCTCGGTACTTGCCCAACGCCCAAATTGGAAAAATGTTTCTGCAGCCAGGATGTGAGTAATCAGCCTGTCAATCTGATATGGTGTATCCCTTCATATGAGCACTGTCTCATGCATATTCAAAGCACATGCAACAAGTAAGCACAGCTGCAACAGCTGCAACAGCAGCAGCAGCAGCAGCTTGTGTTTGCTGTGAGCGCGGTCACTGTCCAAGACCATCACCTAAGTTGCTTCCTGCAGAGAAAAAGGATATTGAAGCTCACCTGTAGTTGGCATAAGTTATCATGCAGTTCCTGTTGAAGACGCCGCTGATGTGCTGCTGAGGCCAGTCACCGCTGCTGAGCTGACTGTTCATCAGACACCGGGCAGCACCATCCAAGGGCCGCCTGTATGACCATGTAATAGTAATAATAATAATTTACAGGCTTTCCAGCTAATCGTTTTTGTATGACCATATCAAACCTAATCAAGCAGGCCTTGGAAACAAAATGCAGCGCAGACCTAAGGCACTGACATGCCAGCACCGGGCAAAGCCGTACATGCAAGGCACTGCTGAGAGACAGATAATATGCACATCAGTTCAGCATGTTGGTGCAGCAATGGTACAATATGTATTGCAAATGTTACATGAAGGCAACAGATACATCACGTGGTGGTCAGCATGGAGAATGTGGCATTCGGCATGAAGGCACATGGCATACAACATGAAAGCCCATGGCATTTGTCATAGTGACATACAGCATACACCTCACAGGCACAGAGCATAGGTCATGCAGGCACATGGCATACAGTTGCACCTGTCCTTCTTGTGGTAGCCTGCAGCCAGCAGCGCCAGCAAGGCCCAGGCTGTGTTCACCACATGTGAAGTCTCTTCAGGCAGCTGGTGGTATTCCTGCACATTACATTTCAACTCTTACTTGATGTTTCCTCTAAGTACTGTCAAATTTGGCATGTGGAGCCAATGTGACAGACGTTTTGTTACTCACAACTGCTTTCGATACATGATACGTTTCGATACATGATACATTTCGACGCTGCACAGGGGATGTAGCCCTGCAAAGCAATTCAAGTTGAAGACATCCTGGCTGACAAAAGGCAACATGTGACAAGAACAGACCAGGGTCTGTCACTTGTTGGCTGCTACATCACTTTAAGTGCTGGTGGCTGCAAGTAGAAGCTGATGTTCCAGCCACTGAAGTGACCAATGACATGATGATGCACAACATGCATAGCGTTGCTGACCCATGTACTTACATTTGGCAAAATATGCATGTCGATGAGCAACAGAAACCTCGGTTCAGAAACATCTTGTCATCATCTGGAGACATCTTGTGTAAACGTCTGGTCTTGGAGACATACCTTGGTCTGTGATGAGAGGTAGGACTCGGCCCACCCGCCATCCTTGCGCTGTTTGCTCACCAGGAAGTCGCACGCCTTGGACTGAGCCATGCTGTTCTCAACAGTCTCGTGGAACACTGCTAGTGCATCACACCTGCACACAGAAGGACATACTGCAACCAGCTCCTGTTGTTTTTCCAGAATACCAATGCTACATTTGCAGCGACTGTTGGCACAAATGCCAATGCTACATTTGCAGCGACTGTTGGCACATATCATGGTTGCTGTTTGACAAGGCGCCTGACAGGTATGGGATAGATATGGAGCCACCATAGCAGACTCTAGGTTGTGCATGAGGCCTAGTACAACACGGATTTGCTGATAATGTTTTGCACTGTTGACAACTGCAAGCAGCTTTACAAAAGCATGGAAAGATGCAAAGGGACAGGGCCTGTGTCAGCGCATCAAACACTTGCAGGATGTGCTAGCAATGCAAATGAGAAGCATGATAGCAGACAGATACCTTGATGTAGCATACAATAGCCACATCAGGTGGGATCACAGGCCAGCAGGCATGATGCATGTACACGCAATCTGCAGTACAATCTGCAAACCAGTGTAAGAAGTTCTTACCCAAACCAGGCCGCATATGTGAAGCAGACTCCCCAGTTGCCATACCAAGACCCATCAGGTCTCTGCATACTCAGTATATACTTCCTCCCTCGTGTCTTAGAACTGCTGATCTCCTCTGCCCGGTGACCAGGGTACTTCTTGCCAAACTTGGCAAGGGCAGCGATGCATGTTGAGCTCAGCTCAACGTAGGAGTAGTCTATGAGGATGTCCCCGAAGGTTTCTGATGGGTTGATCATCTGCATGTGGTGCACCACACCAGTAATAATAAATTAAAAATAAATAAATAAAACAACAAGAGAGAGAGAGATTACAATGCTTTAGCCAGCCAGCAAGTCTGATCAAATAAAACAACAACAACAACAACGACGACGACGACGACGACGACGACGACTGACGACGACGACGACGACGACGACGACGACGACGACGACGACGACGACGACGATGACGACGATGATGATGACGATAATAATGATGATGATAATAATAATAATAATAATAATAATAATAATAATAATAATAATAACAACGCTTTCCAGCTCATGACGAGCTAGGTACGTGCGGGACAAGTCTTGTTTTTCCAAAGCAGTGAATGCTGGATTTCAACTTTCTGCCTGGGCATGCTTGACTGGATACATTGGCATCGGCTTCATATGGGAGTATATGGTTTGCAGCATGTGCCCTGTTGTTGTTGAGTTGCAGAGAGACATGGGTAAGACAGGCTGTAGAATGCACAGACAGACACACCTCCAGAATGGGGTATGAACGCGTGCTCTCATATGTGGACCAGCCGCCGTCTGCATTCTGCAGAGACAGGATGACGTTCACACAGTCATAGATGCGCTCATCCGGAATGGCCGGCCCCACTAGCTTCTCATCCAGCTCTGCTAAAGCCAAAGCAGCCTGCAGACCAAACTTATACCTGCTTGGTCCAAAGGGCCATTGTGTTGCATGCTTGTTCGAGTCATGTGTGTGCAACATGCTTGCTCGGTCCATGCTTGCTGACACGCACGCCATACTTACATTTGTCAGAGGCTCGCTTGTCAGCCACTCTTGTCACATGTGCAGGCACTTTTGCTAGACTAGCAATCACAGAGACAAGTTGCAACAGCACAACAGACCACAGTCAGACTAGCTCCTGTCTACATCACACCACTACTTACTGCGCCAATGCCTACACTGGTAGCCGACATGCTGAACTACTTTGACATTCAGAACAATACATGCTACTACTGCATCAACTCAAGGTTATGAGCCTTGATTGGAGCATGAAAACAGAAGGTTCAGACAGTGGTTTTTTCAATAGCAGCATTTCAAAGCATGGTTTGCTTACCTTGAGGCCATCAGCAGAGCAGTCAGAGATGGGCCAGCCGTGATCCCGGGTGGAGAAGGGCCAAGCCCCCTTGCTGATGTGGCGGTACCACCGAGTCAAATCCCCGGGACAATCCTCTCTCACCTGCGTTACATTAGATTGACAAGTCTGTTACGGATGTGACTATTTTAATCATGATTTATTCCGTTCAAGTCTGATAGTGATCAGCTCGGCAACATCAGTCAGCTATAGACTGTGCGTCTGATTTTGATCTGTGTTGCAGTGAAAGGCACATAATGTTCTTTGCCATGCCAGTGACAGTTGCAGTTAGTGTGCTTGCAGGCATGTGGCACCATGTTCCAAAGAGTGACCGATATATAGATGCTTTGATGCTTGGTTGAGCTTTTGTGTTATCTCAGGCACTTGATGCCTACCTGGCAGATCCAAAGCTGGCAAACGTTCAAATCAATCAAGCAATCAATTGTGTCAAGACTCCATGTGTCCCAGCTTGGCTGAGGCACACAAGATTTGCTGCCATGCTACAGCGTAATGCAGGCCACAGACAAATTTGAGAATGGAAGTTATGTGAAGTGCTGAGCTTGTGTTGAAGGGTATTGTTTGTTTGTGCACCAGAACCCGCGCTGTGCATGTTGAGGACATTGCAGCAATGGGCAGCATGGCCCTGACTCATGCCTGCCATGCACATTGAGCTAGATTTAGACACATGCTGGAGTCTACCTACGTCTGCCTGCTGATGTGCAAACATGTCAGCATCACATGCACAACAGTCTGCTGTGACTCGGGTCGAAGCCATACATGGGGCAGGCAAAGTTCTGTATGCTGCACGAGCTCTGCTCAATCCCAGAACGTCCAATTTACACTAGAAATCTAAACTCAAAAACATCTGGGGACAGTGAAAACACGTTTATACATTGTGGAGATGTTTTAGGAGCACTTTTTTTCAAGTTTTTTTCACCTGTGAGACATCAAGGTAGGAGTGGGCCTTGCGCAGGCAGTCTCCGAACTCGTGGGCAAGGCCAGCAGCAGTGATGGCCTGCACAGCAAAGCTGGTGTCCCACAGCTGGGAGCCATTATAGCCTTGCATCTTCATGCCGTCCTCGGCCACCCACAGGAAGTCGTGCACTCGGGGGATGTGCCTGCAAGCTGTGCTACTGTCAAACAGTGGTGGGAATTGTCACAAAGTTTCCCTTTCTCCCTCAACAGCTGTCTTGGGTTTCTGTATCTGCTTCAAGTCAAAAACAAACCTAAAGAAGATCGTTAAAGCCTTGTTCCAAAGGTATTTTATTACCGCACCATGCCTAAGATTATGGTACTTAGCTTGTCATGCATCCTCCATCATCGGAAGGATATCATGTACAAAAAGTAAGTGCCATTTATACAGCTACTGGCGCCGCTAGTCTCAGGATACTTACCTATGCCAGGCATGACAACACGCGCCAGGTATACTCAGGTGTCAAGTAAGCTATCACATACATTATGTCAGATACATGCTGTCATGCCATCTGCAGCAGCTCAGGTTCTTTGCAGCATGTGAAGTCACACAAGATCTCTTGACTGAACCAGCAACAGGTTGCATCACAAAGAAAGCGAAAGCATCAAGCGGGTTGCAGATGAGAGGGTGACACATGATGCTGCCTGAGCAGTGTGGCTGCTGACCTTTTGAATGCTGCTGACTGTGGGTCCTCCAGCCAGCAGCACAGCATGTTGATGGCCTTGTTGACAGGCCCTATGCACACATACCGTGTGTTCTCATCCTGTGCCGCACAAGGCACTATCATACAGTCGCGCCCAGACAGCTGTTGTGTATACACAGTATCTGATAGTGTCAAGCCAAAGCAAGCACTGAATTGCGGAGTCCTGCTGAAGATCATACAATGCCAGCAACCTTCATAGTGACCAAGTACATGATGACATGCAGACATAGCATTGGTCAATGATGGGCAATCAACAGTACAGATTACGGTAGCAGTTTTGATGTCACCCAAAGTGCAAACTGACTTGGCAAGCATATGGCGCAAACTGCGATTGCGTGAACACAATGTGACATGACCTGTACCTCATAGTGTATCAGCTTCATACACTCTGCTAGGGCCTTCTGCCTGAGCCAAGAGCCCTTCAGAAGGCCTTCTGCCTGATATAGGCTCCACCACAATGCGTCCTGCACCTGTACAGTTCAGAAAACCTGCTGTTAGTCTGCATGCACGTCCTGCACTCATAGCACCAGCTTACCGTTAGGACATTGAATACCTCACGTTGTCAAATTAGAATTGACAAAGTTGTGGGGGGATGGGGACAGCATCACAGGTGGAAGGGCTTGGTGCTCCAGGGACGCATGCAAGAAGGTTGCTGTGATGCAATACAAGCTGGGCTTCCAAATTTTGAAAAGCATCTGTTACAATTGAGATCACAGTGTCCAATTGCCTTTAGTATGAATGGCGCCTCTTCAGCCACGATGTGACAACAAAAGAGTAGCACATCTGGCATGCAATGCACAAAGCTACAAAGTGAGATGCTACAAGTGACTTCACTTTGGTGCTGATCCGCAGACACAGAAGCAGCTTTGAGCAAACCATGTAGCCAGCCAAGACTGCAAATCCCTATCCTGATGAGAAGACACTGTTTTAACAAAATTGCAAGGCGCAGAGAGTGATTGAGCACCTTGGGATGGGGGTAGTACAGGTCTTCTTTAGCGCACTGATTCCGGGCTGCATTCCAGTCAATGCTGCTGTAGCTCTGGGGGTACAGCTCCCCTCTGATGGCAGCAGTGAGAGGGGTCTCTCTGCAAGTGCCCCTCTTCCCATATACATAGCTCATGGGCAGATACACCTGTGTCCACACATGCACAGGCTTGGACATTGACTACCCAGCTGACATGGGGCTGATTACCCTGAAACACTAAGTTGCTCTGTGCCTCAAGGTTGAAGTTATGCAAGGTGATTCATGAGTTCTCAACCAATTACAGCCTAAAGCATGAAATGCATATGTACCATTCTGCAGTGGCACCAATAGCGTCCAGGGTGAGCCAAGCCAATGCCTGTCCAGGATGCATATGGGAGTAGCCACATTTCTGGGGGGGTGGGGTTCATGCCATCCCAGGAGTACACCCCCAAGACTGCTAACCAGAACTTGCCCCATGATGTAATGTATGTGGCGCCACCTCCCTTGTGTATCTGCAGACAGCATGCATCAGACCATGTTTTGCACTTCATACATGCAGATGGTTGCTGATGTTGCCTATGTTGGGCTGTATCCAAGGGATCATAGCCTGTGGGTTCACAGGCAAGACGCTGCCAGGGTGCATGTGTTGCACATACACAAGCACAGGTGCTGCTCATGGTCTGCAATGAACCAGAGGGAGAATATATCTACTGCTGGTGCTGCAGATGCTTGGTTTGGCAGTCCATTTTGTGCAGAGATGCCACAGATGACAGCTTACCCAGGCTCGAGCATGTTCTACAACAGCATCCTCTGGGCCAGATCCCAGCAGACGCAAGCTCACATAGCTGCAGCAGCCACCTTCAATGGCGAATTGCCTGAATCCAGCGGTGCAGACAAGGCTAGAGCAGCCACCTCACCTCAGAACTGTACCAAACATGGTGGAAGGTCCCTCAATGTGCAGGCCAAAACCCCCATCCTTGTTTTGGTGGTTATGGAGGTATCGAATCATTTCGTGCTTGTGGTGTATGCTGAGCACCGTGTCCAAGCAGCCAGTCACATACAAAGTAATGATCAAGCCCGGCATCAGAAACATAGGACCGCCATAGTCGCCTGGCCAATGTCCGTCGTCTTGCTGCAGAGTCTCGTAAAAGTACATGGCTGATCGGACAGAATCATTGCACTGCGCACCCGTTGGCTGCTTTCCCTGGGCGACTTTTGGGGGACTGATTGTTGCCCGGCGCTTCGAGGTTGACTGCATCCTGAGCAGCTCGTCAGCACTGTGTCTTTGCTGATGGCGGAAGTGGGTGAAGCCATTCTGAAGGTTTTCGATGTCGGCTTTCTCCTTTGGCGTGGCTGTTTCCACGTACTCCCAGGTTTGCCGACCAGCGTTGTCGTTCAACGATCTAAGCCAGGGGTGGCTGCCGGAGTTGCCGGAACTCACGAACTTCCACATCGCCAGCGAATCCGTTCAATTGGATGTTACATGCTCCACGAGCTTGCTGTCATTCGCCATGCCAGCGCAAATGGCATTGCCGCTGCGTTGCTTCAGTTAACAACCCTACAGCTTGCTCCGAGACCATGCTTGGAGAACCCCGTTTGGCAGAGCTTGCGCAGCATCGCAACAAAAGTATTTACACGACGACTTGACTTGCCCCAAAGAAGCCCGCAATCGGCCTGGGCTCTGCTACGTAGCGTACATACAGCCTTACCCGGGCAGGTCGCCGGTGAACTAGTGCAGCCGCTGGTGGTGATCAGCAAACCTCCTCCTTGGGTTAGGACACACAGTCCAGAATGTCCCGAAAAGAGAACGCTTTAGATCTGGCCAAGTTTGTGGACAAGGGAGTCAGGGTGAAGCTTTCTGGGGGTCGGGAAGGTACACAACACACCGAAGCTCGGACGCTGCACAGTAACTAGTTCTGTGAGTGCGGCTTACCGGTAGAAAGCTTATCCGTTGTCACAGTCAGATGTGGTGCTGCAGTGCAAGGCACATTGAAAGGATACGACCAACTGCTGAATCTGGTCATGGATGAGACAATAGAATACCTTAGAGGTAAACAAAGCACACATGCGCAGGCATTGGCTTGAGTGACGCGTTCCTGAGCAATGTCTGCATGTACAGATCCAGAAGATCCACTCAGAATATCTGATCAAACCAGAAGTCTAGGTCTTGTGGTAAGTCGCACTCAAATCATGCAGCAACACATGATGCAGTTAGACCTGTAGTCAACATTGCGAGCATTTCATATTTGGCAAGCACAGGTATGCCGAGGAACAGCTGTGATGATGGTTTCTCCAACTAGCGGTACCAAGGAAATCCCAAACCCATTTGGTCAAGATGAGTGATAGTGATCCCTGGCCTTTTGCAACAGCACCATTGGCAAAATTCAGAGGATGAATGACTGTGGGCACAGCCAGGAAGGCCTGGGCCGTTACAGAGTAATGCATGCGCCGTTCTCCCAACATATGAAGCAAGAGTTTAGCAGCATCCGCACTCTTCACTCAAACCAACTTTGTTCATGAAAGCTGCATTTACATACGCCTATACTGCGTGCTGCACGCATCATTCTTTTGGCTTGTAGTCTTGATGACATTTTCCCCAAGATTTCGTGCCCAGAGTGACAACCTCTCCTGACCAAGATTCCATTGATGCTTACGTTGAGGCAGCAATACCCAAAATGCCAATGCTCCAAACAGCCGTTTTGCCAGTGATCACAGCTGGTCAGCAAGGTCTCCTGGCTTCTGTCACATTGACTTTTCGACTGTGTCGAACACTTGCTTCACAATCGTGGTGACACGATGTAAACAACTGTGAACAAGGAAGCAGGCTGTTCATCAGCTCATATTCACATTGTATACTCCGCAATAGCATTGTTGTGTGGAACGGGGTGGTGACATGCCACATTACAGTCACGTATCTGTGACCATTCAACACTCTTGTGTGGACAACGCACCAAAACATGAAATGTCACATTACTGGACTACTTTGACGACTCAGCAAACATAGCACATGCAAAATCTCACTGCGAATAGTCCAACCCGCATCCATATTTCCATGACTCCACTCTCCTGTTCTTCAGAAACTGTTTCCTGCTAGTGGCCTTAGGCGGCCAGTAATGAGCCAGTCCTCGCACTTTTGATACAATAGTGTACACAGCCAATGCCAAGAAATGCCTCACCCAACCTAGGACAGGCAGAATGCCGATATGCTTGAATATCTGAGGTATCACCAAAGGATCTGTGGTCAACTGTCCAAGGAGCGTCATGGTCAAAGGAACAAACTGCACTACGTCCTGCACAGCACAAAGTTGTGATTACATCTGTTTGAAAGTTAGTAAACTTGCTCATGATGTCAGCAGCTGAGAGACTCTTGTCTATGCGACTTCAGAACCGGCCTAAATATATGCAAATGCCATGCGGCGGCACGCTCATTGCCATTCATGCATCTGTTATGGGTGGCCACCATCCTTATTGAAGCATTCCCTGGATTTATCACATGCCTTGTGCAGCATAGCTAGAAGCTTGCACTCCAAGTCAGCTGTTCACCTTGAAAGCAGAGTTTGACTACAAATGCTTCTTTCTCAGAGTGCTCAAATCAAAATAATTTCAGGAGAAGCAAGCCTGGATCACCTGCATGAATGGCTTCAACACCCAGTCGCCTCGGGTGTGCATGGATCTGAAATTGACTCCGAGCAACCTGTTGATGAAGTTTGGATTGCTCGAGTGGTTAGGTCTGACGCTCATAGCCCGCTGGAACATCCAGGCTGCACTCAGACCTGGGTTGTAGGCGTTGATGGTCGCCAGTGCCTCCTGGTCCAGAGCTTTTGCCTGTACAGCATCAAATCTGTCAATATGCAGACATTAATGGCCATGACAGACTAGCTGAGTTTGCTGAAGATGCTGAGTGTGATTGCAATGGTTGCACACAAGCAGCAGATTTGCTCAAAAGGTAGCAACAGAGGCAGCAGCCAGCTTACAGAGGCCTTCCTTTGTTGCATAATACCTTCAGCAAGCATGCCTCAAGATGGAACATGTGGGCACATTTGCATATCAGCAATCTAGGATACTGGCAGTGCACAGTGAGAAATGGCACCTGAATGGCCTCCAAGACTGCTCTTTGCAGGCGTGACAGATGCCTGGCCATTGCACCAAAGCCACCAAAAGATAGATGGGACTGGATGCCACTTGCATCTCCTATCTGTAGGACTCGGTCAAAGGGCGTTCTGAGGGGGCTATCCCGGTATGTGGGGAACCAGCCAAAGAGAATGCGCAGAGGCTCTATCTGATCAAGATCAATGCCCTACAGCACAGCAGCCCTTGCATATCTGTTGACATGGCCTAAGCTGCGATCTCCAGTATTGTAGCAAGCTCCAGCCTCAAACGGTCCTAAGGCACGAATGCTTCATGAGAAGTGTAACAACATGACGTAATTCTATGAAACCCTCAAACAGGTTTGCATTGTTTGGACACTGGCAAACGCATTGGACAGCCAGCAACACAACTTGCTACTACCATGGCTTCTGGTATTGTGCCTAGAGGGGTCACCTGATACTTGGGCATGAGCTTCCAGTACTCTTCCATCATGGCTAGCAGGGAGGGCCGGGTGGGCTGGGCATCCACATAGGTGAACATGTAGGTGGTGCGGTCTGTGGGCCCACTGCCTGAAGGGAAGGCCTCCCAGAAGCACTGCAGGTCCGGCATCACGGAGCTGGCCGGCTGAATTGGATCATTTGTGTAAATGACATCGCCTGCAGCAGTGGCATCAGTACCTGTGCCTTCTGCTGTTGGTGAAGCATTGGGTGGTGATTCCATAGAGCCTTGGTATGATGCGCACACCACTCATGTCACTCACAAGGACTCAGTCTGAATGCACTGTCAGAATGATACTGAAAGGCGACCGAAGCGTCGCTTTCGGGTCATTCACAACGGGTGTTGAGTGACGTCAGTGACGTCAATCACAGTGGGAATGGAGTGGCTTCTGTGCCTGCATTGGCGTGCGGAGACATTGCATACTTGCATGTCTAACTGACTCCAGCAAACAGCACCAACCTGTTGTGTTGTCATCAAAGCCTCGACAACAGGACCCGACTACCATGCACACACCATCAGGCTTGTGCCCCCACCTCACCTGTGCCCATCACAAAATGCACCTGAGCGTTGCTTCACATGGGAGCTCAACAATCATGAACCCACCAGCTCAGGTCCAACACTAGTTCAAGGTGGTGACGCAGGTGACTGGGAGCTCTTACCGGCCATTCTGGTAGACAACCGCATACCATTCTGATGAAATCCAGCACACATGCATGGTAGACAACAACCTACCATTTTGGTAGACAACAGCATACACTGCAAGGTCTTGTTCAAGTCACAAAGCAGGTAGTAGTGTGACATTGAATCACTTAGGTGTGGTTGGTATAGCTTGACTGCTATGCAGGTAGGCAATGCAGCACCTGTCTGACTATGGGGCTGAAGTTGCCCATGCAGTCAATGAGCAGCTGGCCTGTGACATCCTGCTGGTCAGCCTGAAGTTGAAGGGCTACCCCATTGGGGTGCACCCTTACCCCCTGTGCAACTGTCCTTTCAAAGACCTTGCCACCAGCTGCCTCAAACTTGTGCCGCATCTGCAGTACATTAGGCTGTCTGTGATGTAGGTCTTGATTACCACACCGAGTTCCTGGCTTGTGCATAGCTAGCAACATTCAAAGCACTGCTTTGTAAAGCTTGTTGATTCAAACTCATCAGATTCATCAGACTCATCAGACATCCTGGCCTTTTGACACAGATGAGTGTGATATGCAAAGAAAATGAAGCTAGCAAGAAATGTGCTCAAAACAGTATCAATATCCCATGGCTGGTAGCTGAATCATCAGACAGCTCGTCTCAAGTAGGAGTCAGGCATGATACATACCTTAGCAATAAGCATGTCAGGCTTGACACCTAGGTTGAGGACATCCCGAGTCCAGACCTCCTGGCTGCCGTGAAAGCCAGCCCGCACAGGGTTGAACTCTATGCTGATGCACTCGTCTACCTCATCTGTGGACAGCAGCCCTTCATGCACCTACTCAGCATCCAACACAACATCATTAAGTAAGCGAGTGTTGTCTATGTCACAATCCTGGCACTAGCATGCTGTTCCTGTACAAGACTTAGACTGAGCTTTGCAAAGTCCACTGGTTTGCTGCTGCTAAGAAGCCACATCTGTGCTACATTTAGGCTTAGCACAACTATGAGTGGTGCTGAATCTAGGTATGTCAAGACAGATCCATCATACAGTTGGAGATCCACAGAAGTAGGGTGTGTTCATACCAGCTCTTGAAGCTCCTTGCGGCTGATGTTCCACTCTTGTTGGCGGCCTTGCAGTGGTCCCCTCTCCACTACTGCCACCCTGTGCAGTCACATGATGTCGTGACGCTGTGCATGCGCATGACTCCATCAAGGAATGCATCACTGCTCACAGGAGTTGTTGATCATTATGTGGCATCCAGCTTGACCTGGGTTTGGCACAACAATGGAATCATACAGGTGCAGGGAGACCCATTTTATGTGCAAAGATGCGCAAAGGTGACGTGCACATCAGCAAAGGAAGATCGATGTTCTTGCTTGTGCTGACGCAGCCTGCTCTTTCTGGCATGAACGCTTTGATTGAATCAGCGCTGTTCAGCGCCGACATGGTAGAAGGGCAGACAGCTTTGTTGTAGAGTGATGCCTTACTTGAGACCCTTTAGTTGCAAGGAGCAAGCTAGAAAAATGCCCAATGTGCCACCACACATGATGACGTCATACTGCACTGACTGACTGAGTGGCGTCTGGACTTCTTGCACAAAGTTTGGCGGAGGACCTTGAGGTTTTCCAGCCTGCAGCATGGACAGTGAGTACATTCATTGAAATAATGCAATGCAGGTTTACACGAAATGAATTGATAGCAGCTTGCATTGCTCAATCTCAGCAGGAAGTCGTGGTACCTTCTGTGCCTTTGCTTTTGCCCAAGCAGCATCTGCACCTTGCAAAGCAGCATAGGATGTGGTACCACCAGCCCCCCCAGCTGCAGACATAACTGTGTGAGGGTCAATTGCCGCGGTGACATCCAATAAATTGCTGCCCCTAGCAAGTGCAACAAGCCTGTGCCAGTCACACATACCTGGGCCAGCAGCACTAGCGTGTCTTGCAGCTCTATCAAACATCTGCTCTGTCACACTTGCCCCGCTGGGCTCACTCGACTGCGTCCGGGTACCCTCATATGATGCTGTCAGGCCAGCACGACATCGTTGCTGCAGCTGCAACTTTCGTGTAGGTTTTGCCTGCAGAAGTGCAACTTGTTCGAAGCTTGCGTTCACGGTGGATCACCTTGTATGGTTTGCACGTGGCTTGACTTGCCTTATGCTGGTGACTAAGAGGCGGTCGCGTTCGGAGGCGATATGCAATGGGTTTCGCACACAGTAAGCCTAGCCCTGAGCTCAGTGCGCGGGCCATGCTGCGCCCGGCGACTCTTGGTGTCAAGCAATCACATGCCGCAGCACATGCGCTGAGGGTGCAAACAGACTTCCAAGTGCATCCAGTTCAATCGCCTACGGCCAAATGTCTTAAGCGCTTCAGAATGTAGCCTCAGCTGGTGCGGATGTATGTACCGCGATCAGCGTGGTCTCAGCTGGGTTGACCTCCAAATTCGAAGGGCGTCTTGCAGATTGCCCCAATTGCAGGGCTGCATGCATTTCGTGCTGCAGTACGTACGCAGTGAATCATCCCATCTAGGTGACCTCACACACCCGCTACGTGCAGCATGCCGATTGATCATGCTGTCGTTCGTTGCAGCTCTGCTCCGCTCTGACAGTCAGCAGTACGCCTCCGAGTTTGACTTGCAGGAAAGAGCAAAGGTAGTGTTTGCTGAGTGCGACGCCAATAAGGACGGAAAGCTCTCCAAGCAGGACATATACAACTATCTCGTAGACCAGCGAGTAAACTTGTCGCATCTCGCACAAGAAAAGCTGTTCAAGCAGCTCTCAGGAGGGTCTGAGAGTTTGACGCTGCAACAATTCTTGCAGGTACTATCTTTATTTTAGGCCCTGTGCCACATGACAGTTCAACGCTGTTTGCTGCCTGTTTGTCTCGAGGTGACTGTTCTCCTGGATGTGGCAGGGTCTCAGCAAGCACAGCAGGATTTTGGCAGGTGGCTTGGAAGAACCTCCACAAAGTATTGCAGACGCCCATAATGGTACGCCTCCGTTTATTCAAGAGTCAGCCAGACATGCAACAGCGCTGCTCTAAGGTAAATGCTATACAGGCACGGGGCAAACTGGCAGCAATGCAGCTGAGCCCAAGCACTCACGTTCAAACGTGAACTTCAGCAAAGCCACTGCAGAGCCTGCCAATCAGCATGCTCATGCGAAGAAGCAGGCAGTATCTGCTGCTGCATCACTGGAAGCAGCACTCAGCAGAATATCAGATGCAGGCAACAGGCCTGGTGGCAAAGTGCCAAGTATATCATGCAGCATGAAAAGCACCATGAAGAGCACTACGAGAAGTACAAGTCGCAGTGTGCAGCCTGCAAGTCATGCCACCATGCAGCGTGCAACAGCCCGCCAGATGTCTCGATTGAAGTCCACAAGACAGTTGGATTTAGAGCAAGCAGAGCGTGCTGAGCGCATCAAAGCTCACAACTTGTGAGTCTCTGTACATCATGCCGATTGTCTAGCCAAATGTGCATACTTTGCAGACGTGCGGTGAGCCAGCCCACCACGATAAACCCTTCTGACATGAGTTGCTGCTGCTGACCTTGCTTTTCAGCGTCTGGGTTGTCTAGACAGTGTAGTAGCAATATCTGGACCTGACCAAGGGCTGGCAGGCATTTGAGATGGTGTTTGCTGTGTGATGTGTAGGCACACAGCCATGCAGCCCCTGAAGCAGGTCTTGTACCAGATTGATGAAAGTGGAAGTGGCCGCATGAGCTACCACGACTTCTATGTGAGACCTGCCTGCACCAAACAGATCTAGCACGCTATGGGACATCCTATCAATGTCAGCTTTGCCATTTTCCCCAGGGCCTTGTCCCACGATCTAAAAAGGAGACAAAAGAATGCTGCAAGAGGCCACACACACTCCCATCCTCACCACTTTTGTGCATGAGGAAGGCATTTCTTATTGTTTGCATGTAGTGGCCACTCTTCACAACTCAGACACGCATGATCTGCAAGGTCAAGACAACATTCGCTGCAGAACCAGCACGATGACGGCCTGTTTGCTGATACAGCTGTTTTTGGAGCGCACAAGTCCCCACATGCTGCCAGCAGCCTCAAGCATCTTCTTCACCCTGGACCGGCGAATGGATGGCGAGGTCAGGTACAAGGTCAGCTGTCCATCACTCTTGCATTTGTTGCACCCTAGTACATGCCAGCATTGCTGGAGTAGCTTGACACGCATCAAGACACGTGGTACCTCTAGTGGTTGCTGCTTTAGTCCACACATTGTCAACATGTGAACAATGGCAGAATAGGTTCCCACAGCTGTCATGCACTGTAATCCATGAGGGTGGGGCCAGGCAACTTCTTGCAGCTGTTTTCCGTTTTGTCTAGTCCTGCCTGCTATGCCTTGTGTGAAGCTGTGCTTTGCTCTTCTGGACGGCACCAGATCCTACCTCAGTGCTGATTGGCAGCATGGTCTGGTGCTCGCCTAAAGCTAGCTTGCTAGAATCAATCTGCTCATGAACCTGCCACTTGATTCCAAATAGGACTGTGCCATCTGAGCTATACTATTTGGCCTGCATGCTGCTGAGCATCGGCTGGGACTGCTCTGTGATCTTTACACACATGTTGGATCAACATGTTGCATGCTTGATCCAGGATATCCTCAGAGTCCTGTACCCTCATGCTCTGGACAAAGAATTGGCAGAGATGCTGTCTGTTGTCATTCCCAAGAAGCACGTCAAGGGGCAGACCAATCTGGAGCAGCAGGTTGCAGAGCTGAAGGAGGTGTTTGCTGTGTATGATGAAGACGGTACTGGCCAGCTTAATCAGGCAACATTTGTTGAGGCCATAGTGTCAGCAGGTTGAGACTCATTACTTCCCCTGGACAGTACATGCACTGCATGCAAACTCATGGGGCGTTTTCCCACATCACAAATTGTCTTCCAGGACAGCTGAGTCACACCTTTGCAATCTCTGCTGGCAGTTGTCACTTGCAAGCAGCTAAAGGCGTAACTACAGTGTAATGCTTATGCTCAACTACTGCTGCAGGCTACGAACGTGAGGAAGCAGTCCAGATGTTTGATATTGTTGATGCTGATCATGGTAAGCCAAGCACATGGACCTGACCCGCTACTGATGTGTGATGCAGTTTGGCCTCTGCTGCCTCTGCTGCAAACATAAGTTGGCCTTGCATACTGGGGAACATTGGATGGAGCTGCCAATTTGCAGGTGGGTCAGTGAGTCTCGAGGAGTTCATGGACTGGTATCTTCACAATGAAACTGGCAAGGACAAGACAAGCGTTAACAACCAGGCGTCATTGGTCATGTAATAAGTTTGCTTCGCATGTCTGGTGGTCTACGATGCATGACGTGCTTCCCTCTATAATTATAATGACTCAAGGATATTCTGTAGCAGTCATCTGCTTGGCTGCTCCTGTATATGCACATGTCACATGCCACACAGTGTATCCACACGTGTGCTGATATGCTGTTGCCTATTCTGCCTCATATGCTGCAGACTCCTGCCTCTTCGCTTGCCTCATTGTGACTGCCATTCTGAATGCCATCTTGCCTGGCACGCCGCTGCTCTTCTTCGCGTTCTTCAGAGTCCTAAGAGACTGGGGGTCAACAACAAGCGCCAGACCACCAGACATTGCCGCGCTCTAAAGACCTATATACCTCTATGGTCTTGGTCGCTTCGGGGACTGAAAATGCTTCTGCCGATGAGTTGGACAAGCACGGGCCGCGTAAGCCAGTTTGCGTCAGTGCATCGGTGACAAAAATTGTCTAGACTGCTGCGTGGCGCCGAATCTTGCGGAAATGCGCAACGCAGATTTGAGAACTCTGCGTCGCTGTTCGTAAGGTATGTTCATGCCTTTGCTCGACCCAGCGATACATGTCGGTGTTTCCTCTGACCTACCGAGCTCGGGCGCTGTGCAGGATCCTCTTGCGGCCGACGGTCCTGTTATATGTCACACGGACCGACTTCGATTGAGCCTTGCCATAAAGAGATGGATGTCAGATTGCTGCAATACAATGTCGGCTCGCACAGCCGCAAAGGGGAGGTTGTCAAGCAGCAGCTAGTCCAGACAGCTCTTCAGCAGGGCCTGTGTGACCTAGCCTTGCTTCAAGGATGCAGTGGGATTCACGAGCCTGTGAGAGCCGAATCTGGAGCCGTCTATCAGCCAGCCTTTGTGCAATCTGGTGCCGCCCAACCTGCCCAAGAGGCAGGCACACTGCTCTGCTACACAGCAGACAGGTTCAAAGTCAGGCAGCTATCAACCATTCAGGAGGATCTGCCTGGTTGCCAGCACAGCATGCTGCTGCTAGAGGATATCAGCACAGGCACAAACCTCATAGCAATCGTCCTGCATCTCCACAGACAGAGCAGCAACACCCTCTTTTGGCCAAACTGTGGCATCTTATGCGTGAGCTGTCAACTCAATGCCCAGTACTGGCAGCAGGGGAGTACACAACCAGCTCAGAAGCAGACTCTCTATGTAGTGATCCTCAGATACAGCTGCATCTGTGCCAGCCAGTGCAGGGCATCAACAGCATCACCCAGAGCTTCTTTGCTGCAGCATGCAGCCCCCCATACAGCCTCCAAATCAGCAATGTGAAAAGCCTGCTGGCAAGGCCAGCAGCAGCTGCTGTGCAGTACACTCAGAATGCACACACAGCAGCCTGCCTCATCACATGTTCCACAGCCACAGCGGCAGGCAAATCTGCTGTCAGCTCAAGTACTCAGAGTGGTGTTTCCAAGGATGAAGAGGCAAAACGCAGCTCACAACATCCATGTGGTCACAACGCTGCTACTGAAAAGCTGCAAGCATTGGTCGACGCTGCATCCATGGTAAGAACAAATGCTGCGCCAAGTTTATACATTGACAAACAACATTCACATCAGATGGCTCAGTCTATAGAATGAGCATGCTGCTGGCAGCAAACATCCTTGTCATCACTGATTCAAGATGATCACCCTGCCAGTATGATGATATGTGATAGCATGACTAGTCAAGTCAGCGTATGTTGAGCTGCATGACAATTCAGCTGTCAGGTTTCATAAGATCATTTGATTTGTTGAGTGCAGGAAGCAACAGCACCTAGCAGAGGGGATGCGCATGACAACTGCACAGGTGAGACTGCCTAGTCAGTGGCCTCTTGCCTTACCAGCTGACCACTTGTGCATCCGCATCATACCCTGCCAGAATTACTTTGCTTCATGCCCTCTGCTGAGATGCGCCGGCATTAGCACTGTCTCATGTGATCGCATCTTGGCACCATCTAGCTGCTGCTGAGAGTACTCCCTGACTCAGCAGGGGCATACAAGGTGTATCACACAATTGCACAACTGATTGCAGTTGTCCATTGGCAATGTAGATACAGGAGGCTTGTCTGACCAGAAGGGTGCAAGCAGAGCACATGAGCCACAGCAAGCAGCAGGGCCAAGTGCCAGCTTTGGCTCCCAGCCTGTCCAACTGACACTTGGCCACATGCAAGGGGGCACCTGGCAGACTCCTGCCTCACTGAACATCTCACAGCACCCTCTTTCTGCCCAGGTCAGGATTTTGGCTACTTGTAATGAAAGTCTGCTTGATTGCAGTGACTTGCATCAGTGACTTGCATCAGTGACTTGCATCAGTGACTTGCATCAGTGACTTGCATCAGTGAGTTGCGCTCACAAGCAGCAACTGCACCGGCCGTAGCCTTGATTCTTGCCTGTATGACATGCTGCTCTGCCAATCATCCAGTGACAAGCATGATCATAAACTAACGAGACTTCTGTGTGGCAGCAGGTTGGAGACTCAGAGATTGAGCCAAAGCCACCAACACCAGCTGCAAGGCCCAGAGGTGGTCATCAGCTCACTCAGACATCATCCGGCAACCTGCGTTTTGTTGGTCCTTCTAGTCCAGGCTCAGCTGAACATCAGCTTGCTGAGGCGCCCAATGGCTTGCTGCCACAAACCCCAGTGGCATTTCAGCTGCAGCCCAGACCAACAGGGCAGCAGCATATTGACATCAACACACTGCGCATCATGCAGCTCAGACGCAGCATTTCTGAGCTGTCTGCCAGCGCTGGATCACAGGACTGCGCTGTATCAGGAGACGCTGCTGCATTGATGTCGGAGCTGCATGCAAGGTTGTCTCAGCAGAGGCAGATGCAGCAGCTCAGTCAGGCTGCCTCAGCTGAGTCAACGAGTGCTGTGGGCAAGGGACCTTTGAGTAGTGAGCATTCAGAGGGCAGAGCCGAGGGGGACATAGAGGATGAAGCGTTGCAGTCTGGCAGTGGCATAGATGCTGAAGATGACACTGGTCTGTACGCTGCTGCAAAGCAAGTTCCAGGCGAGCTGAAAGCAGCATGGAACAAGCTAGTGCAGCAGCCTGCTGAACGCAAAGGGATCATGCGTAGGCAAGGTAGAAACAGCGAGGAGAAGATGTCCTCACCTGGCAGGTTGTTGGGATGCTTGCAATCCAAGACTGATTCTGATGCTGAGGCTCAGATGGAAGCTGTGCGGTTCAAGCACTGATCATGTAATTTGTCATGTATTTATTTGTGTAATATGTAAACAGGATGAGCAGCCCTGCATGTTGTGTTGGGGCGCACGAGCAGCATGCAGGTCAAGCTCTGCAATGCCAGCTGCCATTGCTGAAGTATTCTGCAAGCACCTTTGCTCGCTTGTGTTCTTTGCTTCACTTGATTTTGTATCTAGTGCTACTTGTATTTACACTTTACTGAAACAGGCGTCAGGTGCTTCAGAAGTTGTTTCGATCTTCATGTAAGATACTGATTTCTTCTGCTATCATGATGTACAGCTGGCATGCGTAATGCATGTTTGCCTGAACCAAATCATGCGCGGTGCATTACATTTGCCTGTTAAACAAACTTTGCAACAATGACGCATATGCAAATTCCATAAAGGAAGACAGCAAAGCAATGTTGCGGCATCAGCATTCCATATTTACATCCCAAACTTACGTTTCCATGGGAGACTCGAAAAATTTGCTGGAGTGAGAAGGGAAAAACAGCTTCCTAATCTACAACCTTCCAGCCATTGTACGTCTCAGCAGAAATGGCTTCCTTCATAATGACAAAGGGGTTGAACTTGTCCAAAGCACTTGCGCCCGCCATGAACAGCTTCAGCAGCTGACCAGAGAAGCCAGACACCAAGGCAGTGCCCTCCTCCCGATGAGTCACTGGCACAGCTGCATCATCATTATTGCCGTCCAGGTTCCAGAACACCACCTTGGGCAGCTTGTAGCCATGCTCCTCGAATTCGACCTGAGCCACCTTGAAATTGGTCTCCTTAGCCGTGTGCTGTGGATCACCTAGTAGAGGATACATGCCATTGCCATCTGTTGTCGCCTGATCAAACTGCATGTCGCTGAAGATGAAGAGGGTGTCTAGCATTTGCTCAGGAGGAATGTTGGAGGCCAGGGCGCGCTGCAGGATGAGAGTGAAGACTGCATTCAGGTCGGTGTTCCCGCCCCAATCCAGCCTCTGCAGCTCGTTCACCTGCGCGCCACTAACTGTCTGATGCAGCCGTGAAAACATGCACCACAAAAACCTATACAACTGACAAAGCTGTACTGCAGCTGGTCAGAAGTGCAACATGACCATGCTGTACTGCAGTGGCAGTCAACATTTTTTGAAACACCAAAAAAAAACTGCCCATGGACATGCAAGCGCAGGCATGCCACTCAGATGCTGTAGCAGCAGCAAAATGCAGCCGGGCCAGAAGCATAGTCACCTTTTCAACCAGGCTTTCTCCCTTGATGGTGTGGAGCTGGGGCTGGGCTGAGAAGGTGCAGACTGTCTCATTGAAGGGGGGAGCTGTGACCTCTGCTACCAGCATTGACAGAGCTATTGCCACCTGCACTCACACCACTTGTTAGCAGTGCACAGCAGCGTCACACACACCGATATTAAGCAGAAAGATTGTGCACTCATGCCTACATCAAGTCACTGACAGGACCAATCTCTGCATGCATTGTTTCACGCAGACATGCTGTGCATCCACATGCGTTTCTATGTGTTTCTACGGTACCCATATGCTTTTCTATGTTTATGCAACAAGAGGATGCAACAACAACAGGATGCAACAACAACAGGATGCAACAACAACAGGATGCAACAAGATGCATAAGGTGAGATCAGCATGACAGGGCTGACCTCCATGGGCTGGCCTGACATGGAGCCTGAAACATCACACACTGCCAGGGCGTTGGACAGCGTGCCGGACTCCTTCAGGTTGTTCACGTAGCTCTTCCACTGCAGCTCCATGGTTTCCAAGCCCAATGAAGTTGACCGTTTCGTGTATTCCTCCACCTCATCAGCTTCCAGGAAGTCTTGCACCTCCAGCAGTCTGCATGGTGTCACATCGGCTTCAGGAAGTGAAGTGCTGACAATGATCAGCCTGCTTTCATGCATGCATACATCATACATGACCCTGCTGCATCGCAACATGGGCAGCACACATCCTGAGCCACATTCCCAAGAGCTTACCAGCAAGACACAGACACAGACAGACACAGAGACATACAGACAGACAGACATAACGAGACACAGACATAGACACACCTAAACCACAGACAGACAGACAGACAGACAGACAGACAGACAGACACACACCACACACACACACATATGCAGATGGCAAAATAGCAGTGCACAAACATGCCATTAAGATGATAAAGGTTTTGAGGCGACTGAGGAGCAGGCTCACCCTGCGTGCCGCATGGCCTCTGAAACCAGCTGATGAGGCTTGAGAGCCCCTGAAGCAATCTTCTTCTTGCCGGCCTTTACATCCTGCAGGTACTGGGTGAAGCGCTCCTGGTCGTGCTTCTCAAAGTGGCCCTTGTTGTTCTTCATACACACGCTGGCCACTCGTGGGTACTTCACCTCATTCCAAGCATTGGCAGACATGTACACCTGCATTACCATCACTGCGCATTGGACACAAACAAACACAGCTGGTAGTGATTGCTGGAAAAGCAGGATGGCCAAGCAGCATGTGAACAGCTGGCTTTGCTGTCTACGCACGCTTGCATTGTCAAGACGCAGCTTGACTGACAACACCAGGGCAGCACAGCCAAGCAAACGCTGGATGTAAACTTGAACAAACCTATGGATACCGTACGTTTACAAGAAACAAGGAGAACGCTCAGCAAGGCATGGCATGTCATGGAGCATGATGTGGGAAGCAGGGGGAGCGGCTGACCTCAGGGACATCCAGGCACTTTCTGAGTGGCACCAGGACCTGCTTGTGGTACAGGCTTTTGATGCGTGCCACATAGGCCTGATAGGGCTCCCCCTCTGCCTGGTGCTGCCTGGCAGGGAACAGCAACTCAGCAATGCTGGCCGCCATCAAAGTGTCCTTGTCATGAGACCCTGCATACACCAAGTGGCTCAAGGGTGTGCAAGTGTCCTTTGTCATGCAGTGTGTTAGATGAGCACGAGTGGAGAAGGCTCAGATTTTGCTGATGTCAGCACGGTTCACTCACAGGCACAGACACAGACGCACACATGCACACATATAGGCCACGTTGCAGCAACGAGTAGTGGGAGCTGCAAACAACAAGCACGTTGTGGGCAATTCATGGCAGTGTGGATGTTGGGGGGGCCTTACTTCCAGGCGTGGGAGCCCACTTTGCAGCCAAGGACACGTCAGAAGGCTTGCCCGCCTTGAGTACCACCAAATCCTTCTGGATCTGCTCCGAGAAGAGTACCGCCACTGTCAGGTGCAGCAGCCGAAAGACATCATCTGCATCAGCAAGTGGGGTTGCGATTACCAAAGCTGTGCAACTTGCCTTGCAGGCACATATTGCAGCTAAAAGGTACTTAAGATGCAGTGTCAACACCAACAGAACCTCAGTGCAGCGATGCAATTGACTTGATATAAGCATTCAAAGCAGCACGTCGTGGGCATGCGCTATACACTGTCTCAGCGACACAAAGTTGAACTTCCATGAAATGCATATGCTGAGATACAATGCAGGCTATACGCTCATGTATGCCATGAAAACCTGAAGCGTTGATGTAATCAGCAATCTAGAACAGCAAGCGTACCTTCTGTAAGTTTCTTGATGGCATTCCCAGCATTGCCAGCCTTCTTCTTCTTCTTGCGGCTGGCTACAAAATCTGAGATGAGCTGGTGCTTCTTGGCTGTCTGCTTGGCACGCTCTGTTCTGGCTGCTTCCTTCTCTTCTTCTGTCTTTAGGTTTCTCAGGTACTTTCTGAAGGACTTCTTGCGCATCTGTTTCAGCTCTGGGATGTCTCTCCAGGCTTCACTGGCTGTCGGCTGCATCATCACAAGACAGTGTGATGCAAAAAGCTTGTGGCAGACCACAACAGAGACACAAGCAGCATGCAAAGCAGTTGCTGAGTCATCTACATGGTGGACAGGCACCCAGAAGAATAGCTAACCTCCTGCAGCACCATCTTGTGTCGTGCATTGAGAACAGGCAGAAGAGCACTGCAGCCCATCCATTGTGCATACCTACCTTACATGTGAGCAGTCACTGACTGGAATCACCAGGAACAGGATGATGTCAAAGGCTCAATTGCACTCTAGTGTGATTGCGCATGCAGAGACACTGGCAGACTGGTCGCTGAGCACCCGAGCTCTGTCACGAAACAGGTGACAAGTGCAACAGCAATAATGTGGGCAAACAGCCTGGCACTCAAAGGATATGTGTAGGTAATATAGGGTCATTGTCATGTGGGTTGAACAGCTCGCCTTTTGTTTGTTCTTCTTTCTGGTTGTCTCATACTTCTTGGTGGCTACTTCAAGCTGTCTGTCCACAGCCTGCTGAGCACGCTCTTTCAGCTCTGCAGGGCTGACACACATTCTGACGGCTATCTCGAGCAAATCTTTCCAGTATCCCACCTGCATGGCAATAAAAGCAGGTCAGCACTTGCAATGCAGCCCTTGAGCTTATTGGCGCATTGACACATAGATGTGCCACTAGGGGACACCAGACTCTTGACAGCCAACAAGTCAAGGGACATATCATGTCAGCAAGGGATTCATGAGTGTTTCAGAAGAATAAGCAGCGAAGACACCATGCATTCATCATTGCAGAATACTGCAATTGAAATTCTGGCTTTCAACACATGATCAGATTGAGGTTATACCTCAACAACCTCTCGCAGGTTGGCAATAAGGGTAAGTGGGTGCTGCTCTCGCATCCAGGCTACACAATCATGGAACAGCTTCTGCTCTCCCTTGCCATCTCTTACGTCTCGCAGATGGGCTATGAGCTTCAGGGTGTCGAGGGGATCTTCCTGCCATGCCTGAAGTCAGCGCAAGAGCTGTCAGCACACATAATGCACATCCTTGTTCATGCTGCCAAAGCAGGAAGGCAGCAGCTGCAGCAGTGAGGAGTACCTGCTGTAGCAGCTGGTTGATCTGGTCAGAAGAGGAGGTTGCCAGAGGGTCACTGCCCTTGTATTTGAAGAAAAGGTCGGTCCTGGCGCTGCCAGAGGAGGCGTAAGTCACTGCTCGGTTGGTGGTGAGCTTGAGGTCGGCAGAGGCTCCGATCGTCTTCTGTGCCCCCCTTCGTGAGCTGCCGTTCGCGATCTTTCTCGCTAAGTCATCGCGCAGAGCCTGTAGCTCCGGTGTCCCAAGGGCAGGCAATTGAAGACTTTCTGGAAAGCAACGTTCCATAGAGGAAGAGACTGAGTCGCCTGCACGTCAGAAAAGATCGAGTTGATCGACGAAGGAAGCGACCTGCTGATGACAAGGTTCTGGAGACAGAGAACATTAACGAAGAGCAGACTACAGAATAATCACACGGCTGTCACACATACTGCAAGCACGGGTCAACACTGCGCGTGCCGACTTGGTACCTGTTGTGGCCATCGCTGTGCTCTTAGGTTGCGGAATGAGCTTCAAACACCTGTAAGCAACATTGGGGTGTTCAAAAATTGCAGCATGCGGTACGGCGTGACTTGTGAAAGCTTCGCGCAGGCTAAACAGGAGACGAGATCTGTCATCTGACGAGCTGCCAACAACACAGCAGCTGCAGGACTTACCAGCTGCACGGCACAAACAAATGTCTCTCTGCAAGTGGAAGTGGATATGCGAGGGCTACAAGTCGTTGTCTGGCGAAATCTGCATTGTCAGGCAAGCTGTGAAAATCGAGGCGTTAGTCAATATTGCGACACATGTGGAGGTGGATCTATAAGGTTCTGCATGAACAACACCACAGCAATGCATGAAGCTGTTTCGTTTACCTGTTGGTTCGCTTGTGAGTACACCGTGACGGCTGGCTCGCAGTTTCTTGAACGGAAGGAACTGAGGGTGGAACTGACACTGCACGCTATGGGAAGCGGCTCCTGTAGGGCGCTCATTGCTGATTTAGGGTATGGCCGATGATCATCTCGTGAGTCACTCATGAGTCACCTGATCTGCTTCACACGCAGCACGCTTCGGATATCGCTGCAGCTGATACCACCAAGGGGATGTGACAAACCAGGCAGAAGTTACAACGCCATCCTGTGATCATTTTGCATTGAGGCAGTGACAACACTTCTGTTCAAGTACAAAACATCGAAACACACATGTTTATGTGTGTGTATGTACTTGTATAAATATATACGTTTGTATGCATATCCCCCGGTGTGTATACAGGCTCACATTGTATCTCGAATATTGAATACAGACAGGCTCAACAGCACTGCGTGATGTACAGCTTGAGTCATAGATTTAGGTCCAAACGTATGCACAGCTGACATTGTTATGTACTCTAACATTGCTCTTGAACACCTGACTGACTCAGCTTGGCCTTGCATACTACATGACCAACTTTGCAAGCCAGCTTTACACTTCAAAAATCGAGGCAGCTTTGCTCAGTGCAAAAGCTGCCGGCGCAGTTAGCAGTCTGCGTCAAAGTCAAAGTCAAACTCAAGAGGGCAATCGAGGTACAATTGTCTGGACTGGCAATTGCAAGTAGACTGCACAGTTAGGCCAATGCAAGTGACAGCACAGCAAACAAAGGTTTGTTGACTGCACAGGCTGCACCGGCAGCAAATGCAGCTGCCACTGCAAGTAGGCCAGTTTCTGCTGGACCCGCGACCACAGAGGTATGCTCAACAGGGCAAAGTACACCCCTGGCTTTCCTTGCCACAGCCAAACCCTCGCAATCCAGTCATATAAGTTGTCCTGAGAGCATTTTCTGCAGCGCCTCCTGAGAGGGAGGGGCCCCTTCAGTGAAGCAGCCGAAAGGCCAAACTAGATGCCCATAGAAGACAGGATCAACATGTAAGCATAACGCTGGATTTGCACTCATTGGTCTACATCCTCAGCAGCAATGCTCTGCAAATGCCTGTGACAACAGTCTTGCAGCTCTGTTGCTTCAATGTTGTATAGCCATTGTTGCTTGTGCAGCTTCTCATGATTCTTATGCAGCACAAAGCCTGCTGTGATCCTTCCCTGCAGCAGCTGTTGCGTGTGGCCACAGAGGATCATATTCAATTGTAAATGCATGCAGACTGTGGCTAGTCTTCAATGCCTGTGTTGCCACACACACACACACACTCTTACAGCCCGCTCACCATGGCTTTAGATGCCGGCCTGTTCTTTCGACTCACTCTCCTGCTATGCTAATCCATAGTTACACAATAGCAATCCACAAGACAAACACTACTGGGCATGCATCAGCTCAACAACATGGTCAGCACCAAAAAATCACAAAGCCAAGACATCGAGTTTCTGCATGTAAAAGATCACTTCTGTCTATGACGCTTGTTGCTGAAGTTGGACAACTTTAGCTTGCTGAGACGCAGAGCGCCGCTAGGGACCAATTTCAGCTCTGCCATGATTTGAAAAAGTCTGATGTGCGGCACAAATAAACCAAAGAACGACTTGTGCTGCATATCAGCACACGCATGCTGGGCCAAAGACATTGCATCGAAAGAAGATGTCTCCTGATCTGTCTCTGTATCTGGCTGAGGCTCTTCAGCCCACAAATCATTGACATTAGTTTCAACAATGCGTGGTGCTGTGGAGCTGCCCTACAATGTACAACAAATAAACTCAGCCTCAAATTGTGTTTGCTTGATATTTAGACTCAACACCAAGCTCCCCCTTGCTTCATTGTGACACAAACCACGATGATGAAATCATTGCGGACCAAAACATCACAATTGGTTCGTACCTTGTTTGGAGCGTGAGTGCTATCCAAATGGTAGATTGTTCCAATATGCACGCCCCCAAGGCCGCGAGTTTTGTCCAGAACAGGGCCCCCAGACATGTTTGGAATTGCTGCATTGTAGGCAAGTGATCAGACATCAAACAAATGTAAGGCTGCTGAACATGTCTGCAGTTGAGTATCCCGCAATATATTTTGCAACAGAAAATGCAGTGTCCACTACACCGTACAGCTGCATATAGGGGTTGCTGAGAAAGGACAGCCCATAGCAACCTTACAAATCATCATATACAGGAGTTCCAGTTGTTGGGAAGTAGCAATGGCAATGTCCCTACCTTCTTGGTACGTAGCAGCTGCCAGCTCAAGATTACTATCAACACAAGATATGTGTCCAAATTTGATCATGGGCTGCACCACCGGCTGTCTTGAAAGCTCCTGATCAGTTACTTCGGGGAAGCCAGCCAAGGTGACAGGTCTACCAATTAGCAAGCTTCCGTCAAACATGTCAAAATGCTTGCCAGGCGGACCTGTGCACCAGCACTGATTCTTATATCACCAGGCTTCAGCATACAAACAGACAGAACTCAGGCGCGTGCATGATGTTGAGCGAGACTGACCACTCAGGCTGACTATGAACCAGCCGTTTGTGTTGAGCAGACAGCTATCTCAGCTTTACCTTGCAAGAAAATGATGTCATCATGGGGCAAACTGGCTACAAAGTTCAGCTTCTCGCCCCAGCCTGTGGCATCCAAGAATTTGCTGCCATCCATAAACACATGCCGACAGCTGACACTGAGCCCATCTTCTTGGATCCTTGCAGCTGTACCAATGCACTCATTGTTGCTGGCCAAAATTACTCTTGTCATTCTGCCTCTGATGTCCTCCAAATCATCATCGCTGACAGCAACCTGCTGGCGTCTCCCAGGGATGCTCAAGGCTGCATGCAAGACAAATTGGAACTGAGCAGTAGTATGACACGCAGGCACAACAACATACGTGCTGACAGACGGAACAATCATGAGCCACACATGCACCTGTATAAGAGGACAACCTGCAACAGACGCCCCATAAGTACGCAGTTATGGGCTTGCCTTGGTACCAGCAAAAGTGACATGCAAAAACTGTTGCTGCGTATGTGCAAAGGGCCTCTAAGTGTTGCTAGTTTGCCACCAATGACGATGAATTCTTGCAAGATTACCACTTGCCTGTTGTCTTTGAATGAGCAATGATGTCAGTAGCGTGAATAGCATTCTTGATGCCGTATGCCTCCATACATGACACAGAAAGAATTGCAAGCTGAGCAGCGGAATACTTCTCCTTTGCCCATAGAGTATTTGAGTATGTTGCATATATTGGGCTGATAGACCTGAGGTACTGGTCGAGCTCATCCTTGGTCTCAAAAATCATCCCTGTAACAGCAGCAATTATCCTCTATACATCTCTTTGTACATGCACCGCAAGCTTCAAAAGACACGAGTATTGCAGCGTGTGTGGGTGCAGTTTTGATGCTGTGGACAGAGGCAGTTTAAAACATACTAGCTCAAGGATTTGGGCGGTAGATGAGACAGCGACAGGCTGTGCAAGGTTCAAGTGATGCTTGACAGGTGTGGGACAGGACCCATACCTTCTGTGCACCTTTTGTGATATGTCACAGTGTGTCTCGAGAAAGCGTCAATTGCTGCAATTCAAGTCAGTAGGACTGCTTGCTGAATAGGCAGACACCAACTGAAAGACCTTGACAAGTCTGTGGCACAACACTGCTAAGTTCAGTCTGTGTGCAACCAAAAAAACCATTGCACACTGGGTTATCAAGCAGACGCTGCAGCTACGACAGTCAAATGTAGCAAAACCGCAGCACTCAAATCTGTTATGTGCATATACCTTTCAACGTTGTTAACAAGGACAGTCTGCTAGCAGCAAGCGCTTGCTGAAAGTAACACTTGTCTGTTAAAGAGAAAGATCGCTAAGGTCGGTTTTCTGGTTGCAGCTTGTTGCGCAGCACAGAGCCGTTACGTAAAGAGGCAACTTGCCGCTCTAGCCGGTCTGTCAGAAGCAACGCGTTGCCCGTTGTGCCTATTGAGCGTCTGTGCCATTCTTGAGCGACACGTTCAGCTGCCAGTTAGTGCAACAAGAGGTAGGTGGAGTAGTCGCGTCCGGGAGCAAGTACGACGCCATATGACGAGAGCTGCAGCAAAAGCTTGACAGAAGACGCGAGGCAACGTAGACTTGATAAAGTGCAAATACTGTCGTGCCGACGACCGGACTTTAAATGCAAGAGCTCAAAACCAGGAGGAAGAGCTCAGCAACTCAGCCTCATTTGTTACTAGCTGATTAATGCTTATTAGGTACATTGCAGGCTTGAACACACATCAGTCCAGGAAGTGCACACTCTAGTGAGTCAGATCCCAGCTACAGGTGTTCTACATGTACTTGCATAAGCACCCAACAACATAAACCGAGCTAAATCTCTGCCTGTCAGCGTGTGACTGCATGAATTTGCCGCACAACAGTGTCATGTCGCAATTTAGCTTGGAAGGCTACAGCCTCTTGCATGCTTTTCTCATGCAACATGGTCCCCTGCCACCAGCTTCCACCAAGGACACCACCTCTCTGAACTGGTAGCAAGCCATACATGCACACTTGCTCCCTGCCCTGATGCACCAGCCTCAGAGTCTCCGCAGCGTCACTTGCACTCTGCAACGTACACTGATACATTCATGCTGCAATTGAATCAGTGGCAGCACCTCCTGAAGCAAAAGCTACCATGCTGTGCAGTATACAAGCTTGTACTCTTTAGAGTCAAGCACATGGCCATTTAGATCTCAACAGCACCAAAACATGAGAAACAAAACGATTCTTTAGTGAGTCACAGTCACTGCCTGCACGTTATTCAAGGTATACACAAGTAGAAAGTGTTGGTGTGGTATGTGCGTAAAGACATGCTCTTACCTGAAAGGTGGCTGTATAGGCTTGCCAAGGCAGTCTGGCAGACAGTCTCAGACCCAGTGTCTTCTGTGCCAGGAGCTGCTGACTTTGCAGCAAATTAAGCTCTGGCTGCATCACAAGGAAGAGCAACTCCTGCTGGCGGTTGCTGCTGACTCTGCAGTGCTCAAGGTCCCCTAGGGCTGCAGCCCATGTGAGTGCAGGAGTCCAATGACTGGTTGCCAAATGAGGCAAACTCACAGCCAAGATGTGAACCCGGGTGATGATGACAAAGCCTGTTGGAAGTGATAACTGATGGCAGGCAACGAAGCCCTCATTGAAGTACTTGCCCCCCTCTATTGTACGCAGCAGGGCTCTACCCAGTGCCTGCATGTTTACAACATGAAGCATAGTACAGACGTCATCAAATCAACTTTGTTATCAAGGCACTGTGAATGGCCACGCTGACAATACCCAAACGCCTGTGGGCAAACTGTCAAAGTCATATCAGCATAACATGCTTCACAAGACCAGCACAATGACCAAATAGCTTCACAGCACACAACCTTCTGAGCGGTGCAAGGCCTACAGCAAAGGAGAGGACAGTTGGGCCATGCTTACCCACAACAGACAGGCACGCACTGATTTGCACACATGCAATCAACCTGGTATGTGTGAGTTGATCAAAGATGCAAGCAATGCCCAGCACTGCTGGGCAGCCCACTCACATTGACATAGTTGTACAGACTGAGGGGCTCTCTGGAGGACACATGACGGGGGGGTCTGAGCCTGGGGGGCAGCATAGCAACCCCCAGCAAGGAATTGCGGATGCTGCTGGAAAGGGAGGCTGCAGTGCCCAGGAGGCTTCCCAGAGGGTGCCCAAATAGGCCCAGAGACCCCCTCATCACACCAAATGGCAACCCTGCTAGACCATGCTGCCTGACTCCTCTGCAGCACAATAGCTGTCGGCATTGGTGTCATCACAGCACAAGCTCACCAACTAAGATGATATCAGCTGCACTTGAATCCAGACACAATATAGCAACACCAGAGGTGCATCGACGCCGCTTAGGCCCAGGATTGTACACATGCAATTCCACAATTGCCACTCTGCAAATATGCATCTTTACAGTCTACGCACAAACGCCACAAGCACAAACATTTCACAAACATTTGACAATTGCCGCAAGCTCCATGTAAATGCAGTACACACAGGGTTTAACAAGCACAGTCTGACCTGACAGGTTCCCGTACAAAGCCAGTGAGGCCCTCAGCGACAGCAGGTAGGAAGCCTGGCCCGGATGGGGAAGCGGCTGCTGAAGAGCCTGCTAACTGTAACCGTTGGCGCAAAGGCACTGCTGCATCACCGCAAACAAATGTATATTCAAAAGCGCTGCTATATAGACAATTTGATGCATGAGTGTGAGCTGCTCAGACTCAACCGATGGACATGTGAGCTTGTGGGTGCTGTCAGCATCTCAGATGCGGGATGTTGAACAGCAAGAGGATGTTTGTGCGTTTGCAAGGAGTGGATTACATTCCTGGTGGAGGTTGTTGAGTTGACATTGTTGAGTTGACATTGTTGAGTTGACATTGTTGAGTTGACATTTTTGTCAGAGGTTTTCCAGAAAACTTGTGTCCCTTCCAGAAGTGAAGCAGACTCCTGGAAAACTTGGATGGCAGAACCACAGCGCAGCATGAGCAAGAATGCGGCACAGTGCTCTTGACTTGCAAGCTGACCTGTGACTTCAAGCTTGTCAAGGCCGAGATTGATCAGCCCCTTGCGAGCAGCGTCGGTGGTTTTAGCAGTTGCGGTGCTGACAGCAAGCACCACGTTGCTTGCTAGGCTGCGTGAGCCTTCCACAAAGCCATCAACAAGGCGCGGCAAGTTGAGACCGCCGCCTTGGGTGCTCTCTTTCAGGCCCTGTGCAGGACTGGCCAGGAATGACCACACCCCCAGCTGTAGATGGTGAATCACGCTCAAGGGGCTCCCTGCACGCACTCACCTTGTGAGGTGTAGGAAAAATCTGCTTTGTGTCTGTTTTGTACTGAATGGGAATGTCAGTACTGGAGAAGCTGTCGTCTTGCACATCCACCCATCTTGACAGGTTGAGAAGTGGGCAGAGGCATAAGCAAACCAAAAGAGCAAAGCTTGCTGCAAGCCGTCTTTCATGCACAGGCCTGGGTTAAAGTGCCATCTAAGACATTGCAAGCCTGTAGCACATAGCTTAGCAGCCTTGAGCCTGGGCAGCCCGGTACAATACATGGCTTCTCATTAAATTGACGCCAAAAGGCGTAGTCTTTTCTTTTCTAGCAGCCTTGAAACAATGTCCAGGAGCAAGCCTTCCTGACACACTCCAGATGCACTGCTGCTGCTGCTTACCTAGGACGTTGGAAGAGCCCAGCATATTGATGAGGCCTGGCAAGGCAGCCCGCATGTAGTGGGAATGCACCAGCTGAACAAGGGCCTGGCGGCCAAGCAGGGGGTGATGCAGCTGCAGGGGGGCTAGCCCCAGGTAGCCCCCTTCCACCTCCCCTGCTACACTGATGAACCACTGATACCCTCTGGACACCCCTGCAATGTAGCATGAATGGTGACGCCCATTTGCACAAGAGCTCAACGCCATGGTGCAGTATATAGCGCACAGCAGCAAGCTTTGAACTGAGTTTTGAGCCGTGACCTAGCTTACATTTTCGCACTGACAAGGTGCTATGAGGTGAAAGGCATAAACTGGGGTGTTGATGATCACAGACGAGCAGAAACTTGGTGGGTGAAGTGATACAGGATGGGAACAAACCAGATAGCACAAAGGGAAGACACAGAAAATTTGCTGGCCTCATCTTTTACTTCAGGATGTGTCTGGTCAAGCCATACCAGGGAAAGGCAAGAAGCTGAGGGTGATCTGAAGCTTGTTGACATGCAAGTACTCAATGTAGACTTTGTCCCCTCCCACCCTTTGCCTGCCTCCAGCCCTGAGCACCATCAGATCTGGCTCATGTGGCGTCCGCCGCCTGCACAAACACCAAAAGCCGATCTGCTTGTTTTGCAGTGGTACAGCGGTACAGTGCTGTCACCTCATCACCTCAATACGTGAAAATCACATCTGGCTGTGGACCTTGGGTAGGCTGCTGTGGGTGTGGTGGCAGTCTTTTACTGACAAAGCCTAATTTACAGCGAGCTGTTGATCTTGACTATCGAGTCCCAAATTGCATGCCACCAGACTTGCCTGTATGTGCTCTCTGACGTGTAACTACCCAGTGGGCTGGAATCAAACATGTGAACATTGACTGCCGATGTGACGTGCTGGTGGTGACAGGGATTGCCAGTGTGCTCAGAAAGCTTGTTACAATCATCCAGCAACTGTACCATGCTTGCAACTGTAATGCAAAAAGGATTGGTTGGAGCACATTTGCTTGAGATGACATACCTGACAGCATGTGACGCGTCTGCAAAGGGCGCTAGCAAGCTCTTCCCAAACTGCATGAGCTGCATGGCATGAGCCTGCTCCACCTCCAACAAGAGCGGCGCTGTCTGCATCTCAAGCCGCTCAACACACAACACATGGCCAGGCCTGGTGCGCCACACTGACCAGCGCAGACACAAGGCTGCAGGCTTAGGGATAGCAGCGGTGGCAGCTGCTGCCACAGCTGTGGCCACCACTCCATAGCTGGACTGAGTGTTTGGAGATGTAAGCGTGATTGGGTAAGCGGCATTCTGCAATGGGTTGTCCACCTGTGCAGGCACAGCACCATGTCTTGACAAGGAAGTGGCAGGTGTGCTGGCGCAATCAATGGGGCAGACAGCCTGCCAGCACTCACCATGTCTTGGAGTGATGCTGCAGTGCAGCTATCATCGAACAACCGTGTTAGCGATGTAGCGGCAGATGACAGCAAGCATTTCCCAGACTTGGCATTGGACACAAACAGAGACTCCGGACAGATGAAAGGGAATACCTGGACTTGCTGTACGGCCAGCTCCAGTGTTTGTCGCGCCACACCAGTCACAGCTCTAATCTGAATCCCACTGATGCGACCATACAACAGCTCTTCCCCTTCACCCACCAGAGACACCCCCAGGCCACCAACCTGCACCTGGATTTCCAGGCTGACACCGGCTAGGGCAGGGCCACGGGAAGCAGCCCTTGAGGCTGGTCCAGGATGCAGGGTCCCGCTCCAGGGTTTCCAGCCCAGTTGAGACCGGACAAGCTCTTGCTGGGCTGTTGTTGGCTGCACGTGTACCTGCAATGGGACAGAAGCTGGTTGGAAGCTGGTCGGAAGCTGTTCTGTGCAGCTGCGACAAGCCATGCAACACAGGCTTGGAGCATTGCTAACATGCTCACAATCAGTGCAGACTGAGCTGTGCACAAGCAGCATGTCAGGTTGCGGCTGTAGCATAGCTTTTCAACTGTCAGTCAGAGCTCACTTTTGATAACAGCTGTCCTGTCATGCAGTTTTTTGCAGACATGATCTGGACCTTTTGCACCAAAGAGCTTGCAAAGAAGTCACCAAATGCAGCATGTGACAAGCAAGATCTTGACTGATGCCTAGTCGTAACCAGCACAGGCATTTGATCAGCAGCACAGCACAACAGCAGCGAGATGTATCACCAGCAGGTCAATAAGCTGCAGAACACGCTTTGGCCCATCAGCCCGCACACACACTTGGATGCGCTGCTCTGCCCGGTGGGCCGTGGCAGCAAGGGTGACAATGTAGTGACTGCCAACACGATCGAGGTCATATGTTCCTAGACGCCGGTTGCCCGGCAGCTCCAGCACAAGCTGATGGGGCAGGGCTGGTTCATCCCACGCGTAGTCCAAGGAGGAGTAGGGCCTCAGCAGGTCATCCTGCTCAATGCAGCCCTTCTGCCTGCATCACAGTACCGTAGACAGATGGGCCAGGCCTGCCAAGGAATGGCCTGGACAGAATGGACCACAGAAGAGATTCAGATTACAAGGTCATGTATTGCTTTGCGTTTGACACCACCTCGCATTGGCGGTGTGATCAGGTGGCAACTCAATCACATAGACAGTAGTCCTGTCACGAGAGCTCAGGAGTCAGGGTGCCATGTTACCCAAGGATGGGCCCATCCACCTTTGACTGGCACCTGCAGAAAGAGAACATTGGCATGCAGTCTTTGGTATGATTACATTCTGTGTTGTGATCAGATGAGACTGCAGTATGCAGTTTCAGTGCCGGTGATTCTGAGCCAGCCCATACAGGAGGAACTCACCTGAGGTGCAGTTTGAGGCCAGTGCAGTTGTCCAGCCTGTAGGGAGCAAAGCCCTTCTCTTGCTCGCTCAAGGCCACTGCTAGCACACCATTGGCACTTGTGCTCACATCCACACGCACCAATCGAGTCACTTCCTGCTCCCTGCAAAGCATGATACCTGATGACACAGCCATTCAAATCACGGTCAGTGGGGTCTGACGGCATTCATGTCTGACAGCATTCTTCTTGTCTGTGGACATTCAATACAACTTTTCCAAGCTAAGTTGTGTGGTCCTTGAAGCATGTAGAGCTTTGTTACCTGTGCCTGATCTTGACAAAGAGGTCGCCAGGAGTGTCAAGGGCAAAGCCGCCTGACCAGAGCCAGCCAGCCTCATGCAGCCTCAAGCACAGCCTCAGCTTTGGCTTTGTCACATCTGGCCAATGCATGGCTCTGGCACCCCCTGGTAACAGGTCCCTCTCCACTGACTGGCCCTGCACAGCGTTTGCAGGGCTGACACAGAGAACAAGACACAGATTGATTCACAAGTCAATACAAGCAATCTGGAGGTGCAATTGGGATCTCAGCAGCTTGCGCAGAGCATTGCGCACACGGTGAACATAGGATCTGGTGCTCAGTTGACTGAACGCACACAGTATGAATGGCTGGATGCACAGAAGTGTGAGTGGCGCATGGGATGTGAGGTGCAGAACTTGGCAAACAAGCAAGTGCCCAAACAAGGGACGTGCCTGCTGCTTGTACTGCACTCCTGCCTGAAGGTTGTTGTGCAGCATGTAGCGTGGCATGACATGCAGGGCCAGAGCCCCATCGCCATCAGGAATCTGCATGCAGAGCAGACAACAAGGTTAGCGACAGTATGCACAACAGCTGCATTGCTGGACGCGCATACTGCCCTGAAGCTGACTGAGTTTGTGTACACATATGCATGCACTGCTGCTACCTTGAGTGCAACATGTAGATGCACAGGGGCTGAAGCAGCATGTATCATAGACGCCGAAAGAACAAAACAATACTGCGTCATCTAAGAAGCTACAATCAGAGTCACATGGCACACCTGAACAGCAGTGACTGCTAGTCTGTAGCCGGCCTGACCCTCCTTCTGACTGGATGTGCCACCTGTCATGGGGCAGGGCGCCTCAACCACAGCAGCCCCTCCCAGGGCGTCCAACTGCACTGAATCCGACCAGAAGGCCTTCCCTGAATGAGATGTGGCGGTAGTCGCGCACAGCTGCAGGCGCACCTTCTGTCTGTGAGCCTCCACATCGCCTTGCATGCTAGCATACCTGCAGCAGCTCCACACCAAGGTGTCAGGCCCGTACACCCATGTCTCAGATGGCTCAAGATGCTAGCACCAGAAATATGACAGGCGTACAGCTCTGTGCTAAGGGTGTTGTGCGGGGCACTCAACGGTCAGAGCCTGTATGCCGTTAAAACATCCTGGCACGGCCTACAAGCCTGGAAGCATATCAGAACATTGCATGCAGTGTGATCAGCAGCTTGCTGAAATAGGCCAGTCAACACCCCAAACATAAGATCTTGGCTGCAAGCCATCTCATCATCAAACATATGACAGATACTTCACAGCTGCCCGTGATAGGATTGTACAGCAAGGTGGCACCAAGTTGAGCATGTGTCTCACCTCGTGGGTGTCTGATGCATGACAGCCACCTGCCCAGTATCAGAGAGACCTTTGGGGTTGGACCCAATGCTGCTCTGCTGCATTGCACCCCATTGAGAATGCACAGAAGCAGGTGTCAGCACCTCTCCCAGTCCGGAAAGGTTGAACCTGCTGGACATGCGGCCAGCCATGGAGCTTGACTGGCTGGATTGGGTGGGAGTGTGGTAGGGGTCAGAAGACCGTTTGTGACGGGTGATAGAGGGGGCGGGCAGGGGGTGCTGGGATGAACCCCTGTAGGGGGGCACCCAAGCTGTTGGTACTGCATCTACCTGGGTATCTCCACGTAAGAGCTCCTACAGACAGACATGTAAAATGATAATGTCACTATCACGATCACTGATACTGGGCATTGCTGTGGGGAGTCTATGCTTGCAGCTAACTGTGTACGGATTCACCACAAAGCACATTGCACTGCATGGTCAGCAGCTCTTGTCACAAGTTTTCCAGGTTGCACACAACATGCTGTATGTGTCAGCATAAAATGAAAACTCTTGTTGTCATATATCCCTCAGTGCAGCTATGGGCTCGAGCACTTGTGGGGGGACGCATTGGATGGTGCAAGACAGCAAGCCAGACAGCAAACAATCAGGATATACCTGGCTGGCAAAGGTCTCCAGCAGCCAGCTCTGGCGCAGGGCAATAGGCAGGCCTGTGCAGTTGAAGACCCACAAGGAGCAAGACACTCTCAGGGCATGTGCACCAGAGGCTGAGTCATAGCAATGGCATAGCAAAAGACTGGCAGAGCCGTCTTCTCTGCGGTGCTTGTGAACCTGTACACTGGCCTTGCCCATAACCTCCAGGCCAAAATAGTCAGACCTGCAAACAAGGAGGCTGCGTGGTCCTGATATTGTGGTGTTTAGGGTTTGGACATGTGGTGCAAGTTGAGGTTTAGTGATATTGTGGACTAAACAAAGGGCATGATCTTTCATCTTCATAGTGAAGCAAGGCTTGAGACTGGAGCCTCACGCAAGGGTTTGTGGTTTCATGCAAGTCAGCATACTAGTTGAAGATGATGACAGCAGTGCCCAGGGAACATCGCAACGTGTATCTTATGCATGGCCCTAGTCATGAAGCAGACATGCAGCATGCCATCACAGCACCAGAATATGCTGCTAGATGTAACAAGGCCGGCAACATGCCGGCTGCAGCACTGAGTACAGTGCAGTGCATCTCAGAAGACGCAGCCTATCCCAAGGGACATTGCTGCTTCGACGCTCTGACAAACAGACAAACATGAGTGTGCCAAAACAGGAATGCTTGAAGAAATGGAGGCACACCCATTGCGAGGTGAGGGCCCATGGGGCAGACCCATGGCAGAGCTCAAGCAATAGCCTGAAGGCTCTAGTGCCACCTTGTCCAAGTGGTGGAAGGCGCCCATCTGATGCAGCAGAAGGCTCTGAAGGGGCTGCACCAGCATTCGCTCAGGCAGGGAGCTCCTGTCAGGATCAGTGGAAGACAGCGCCACTGTCAAAGGCATGGGCAGAGCATTGTACAGCTCAATCGGAGCCTTCACAACCAAGGTGTAGCCTGCAATCATCATGTTGCTGGTGATCACCATCTCATCAGTGATCATACTTCTTGCAATGAAAGATGATTGGGAGCAACGCTGTATGTCTCATCAAGTTACAGCATGCCTCATGACACTTGTCTCTTGACTCCAGGGATGGTACACACTGCCTATCCCATCAACTGCATTGTGATGGTCACAGCATGCAGCAACACCAGCATAGTGCAGTATGAAAATGGACTTGCCTTGGCTGTGTGGCACTGCAGCAGCCCCAAGGCAGAAATGCACAGCATAAGAGCGGTTGTCCACAGGGCTGCACACCAGGTTCTGGCAGTGGGAGCCAGGGAAGGCGTACTCTGCCTGGTGCAACAGCTGCAGCAGGGGCACGCCAGGACACCAGTGATGTGCATCATCTGCATTGCATAGGTCACCTGGAACAGACTGCCTCAACACATGTCACCTGGTATAGACTGCCTCAACATAGATCAGCTGGAACAGACTGCATCAACAGCCTTGGCATGCAGCAGAGTAAGGCCTGAGCGCACAGGCAATTGGTCATAAGCACAGGGTGAGAGTTTTGACTTTGTGCATGCTGATTGCAGCATCATGCAGCAGACATGAGGTAAGATTAGGATAGGTCATGTACATGAGCATTGTCTTGAATGCAGGAACTGGCTGTTGCATGCATTGTAGGCAAATGTGGGGTGACTTGACCGTCAAGAAGACCATAATGCATGAGACATGCAATACTTTCATTTGTCCTAACATTACCAGCAGGTTGGAGAGACAGATATGAAGCTTTGCAGCACAGTGCTGGCAACCATATGGAGTCCCCAGCAGCCACAAGCTTGGTGGTCCTTGCTGACTCCCCCTGTTGACTGACACCACCAGGCCACCTTTGCTGCATGCCAATGCTCAGCAACACCCCGCACTTGTTGTGCAGCCTAATTCCAGAGTGGATGGTGAGTCCTGCTCCTCCTCTGACGCCCCTGGCCACTTGGCAGTACACCTTGAAGCTCTGAGGGGCACTCTGTGCTGCTGGTGCACAAAGCTGGACCTGTATAGGCACATGTCACAGGGTTGAGTCATTCACATGCCTAGCCATCTGTAAGGGGGTACAGCCCATAGAGAGCACGCAATGAACAGCTGTTTTCTCCTATATGTTGTTGACGATTATCTCTTGTATGGCTTGCAAGCTGCACCATGTCTGCTGTATGTGTTACGAGCTATGTACAAAGCTTACTTACAGCCCTATTTGGGTTGTATGTTGTAGCACAGTGCTGAGGTTACCTCCTTCATACTCTTCTGTTCTATGTCCAAAGCCCAAGGGCCCAGGGGCTGTTCCCCAGCGCCTTGCCCCTGCAGCCTCACCAGCACCTTCAAACCGGCCTGCCGGTGACTCCTTACCTCCTCCTGCAGTACAGTCATGCAGGCTTCAGCACAATGTACACGGTTCTGATACCAACAGGTGGATACCAGTATAATATGATGCTGCAGAACTGCTGCAACCAACATGTATGCTGCATATTCCTTTGTACAGGGAAACAAGTCAGCAGCAGAAAGAGAAGCAGCTCAATTATACATGCTGCGATATAGTGATGCTGCTATACAGTGATGCTGCGATACAGTGATGCTGCGATTCACATTGCAGGACAGTGCACTGTGCAGACATAGACCTGGTAAAATGCAAGTATCAATAATGCATTGGAAAGCTTACCAAAGTGGGAAAGCTTGCTGCGTCGTCAGCACTTGAGCTTGCAGCTTGAGCATCACAGGTGGAAGCAGAGGCAAGGAAGACTTGAGGATCAGCCACATGATGACCCTTGCAAATGATCTTGTCAACATCAAGAGGAATGACAGATTCCGACTCTCCTGGAGAAACCAGGTACCCCTCACCTGTGACCATAGCAGTCCATCATGTATTGATTGCCTCCTTCATTGAGGCCGTGCTAGCATGGTTTGAGTAGGCACAGACAAGACACGTGCGCTTGCTGCTGCGTCACAGAGTCTGTGCTGAAAGGCGTAGCTTGTGTCAACATGGCAGATTGCTTGAGGCGACTGCAAACAAGATACAAGGCAGCAAGCTGTCAACCTGCTCATGCTGTCAAGTGACGACAGCTGGCGACTAACTCCAACTCACCCAAATCAGAAGGCTCAAAAGCAAAGGGTACTGTCCTCTTGCTCTGACCAGGCCCGCTTGACCAGAACTGGAGTGGCATATCAGTTAGATTCTGCAGCCAATACAAAGCCTCTCCCCCCGGGCTCAGGTTCCCATCATCAGACAGGATGACATCTTCAAGGGTGGTGGGTTCAGCAGCCACAAGGGCAACATCATTGAGGACGCCCTGGGCAGCTTGATAGCAGCTCACCACTGCCTGTGTGAAGGTCAGCTCAAGAGTGTCTTGAGTTTTGAGTGTCACGCTGAGCTGCTGAGCCACCAGCTGTGAGTCTTCCCTGCCACCTTGCCTGCGAGCAAGCAAACCTTGATTGAGATTGCCTGAGTAGCAGCAGGGGATGATCTGCCACGCAGACACGCTGTGCACCTGGTTTGCACATAAGTCTGGTGCAGACCCCATGGTTTGTTTCAGATCTGTTCCAACCATCAGCATTGAGGGCACGGGAAACTGCAAGCCTTGCAATATGTACCACTGCTGTAGGAAACGTAATTATATGCTGGCAGCAGCACTGCCTCAATTTGACCAAGCATTTTCATGAAGACTTGGGTTTTGGAGTGCAGTCCTTTGGTCACATTGGCTTGCAGGACATGTAGCATGTCAAACCCAAATCAGAGTTGTTCACCTTGTGAGAGGCATGGAAACGGCCAGCGAGCTAGTCCAGGGCTCCAGCAGGGGCTCCCACCCCATCAACCCATTGTTGTACACATCCAAGCCCAGCTTTGCACCACACTGGCTTGACAGCTGCTGATGTGCTGCCTGCCCTGACAAGCTCAGCATGAAGTCTGATGCCACCGCCTCAAGGATTGGTGTGTCATCATCATGCTTGTCATTGCTGAGCAGTACAGCCATCTGGTTGGCTCTCAAGCTGCAGCGAGTCTTCAGAAGGGTCTCAAAGCTGAGCATGCTCTCGGCCTGCAGGATGGAGTACATAAGTGAGAGAACCACATTGCTGCAACCTGCAAGAGTGCATGGCATCTGTTCACTCCCAACATGATACCGTATCATTGCCTTCCATACACAGTAATACCCAATCTGCAGTGTCATGTGCAAACATCAGGACAGAACACAATGCATCTTTACTGTTGCACAAGATGGCACATTGCAGGAGCAGATGCAACAGCTTTGACAGGGATAGCAGGTTATACAACACATCATAGCAAATCACAGATCACATGTGTGGCACGATGTCGTGAGCAGACAGGAGTAGCAAAGCTTGCGCAGCATACCGCAGGTTGCAAAGGAAGCACCAATTGAACAGCGCAATGTGGTAATATAGGCAGTCATCACAATCCCATAAACAATATCATTCTGTTGTCATCACAGCAGGTCATAGTTTTGGAGACTGTGCAGTGTGAATAGCAAAGCCTGCACCTTGGGTGTGGGTGCAACCTCAACAGGGAGGGTGGTAGTCCTGGGTCTGGCAGCCAGCAGCAGCCCTTCCTGTACTTCTTGAACTGCCTTGACAAGAGCAGCTGTGATGCACAGACGCCGCTGTGATGCATAGATGCATAATTGATCCAGCTGCAGGTCTACAGCTAACACTGGCGCTTCAAGCTGTTGCTGTGGGTGAGGTGTGTGCTCCTCCAGCTGGAGATATGGCCCATTTTCAGCTGCAGGGATGCCGCCTGCAGATTGATAGCAGCATGAAGGATGCAAGAGAGAAGATGAGGTAGCAAGAGCAACTGGAAGTGAGTCTGATGACGTGAGATGCTCAGCTGCTGCTCCAGTATGTCTGGAGAGTGTATGTGCCAGCCACAGTCAACATGCCATATGATGACAAGACAAAACTGTGACTGCAGTTCTGTCTTTGTTGGGAAGCTTAAGCACACCACACTCCTAACGGCAGCAGTCAGCATACCTGACGCCACAATAGGCAGGGTGAGGGTAGCCTGGAACCCAAGAGCGCCCATCAGGACCCCACCCTCAAACCTGCTCACCATGGAGCGAATGTCTGGAGGCAGCTCCATGAGGGCAGTGGCCACCGCCAGGCGAGGTACAGCCAAGCAGTGCTGCAGTTGACCCCCAGCAGTGGTGTGGCTGTCAATGGTAATGGCTGTCCTGACCGAGATGCAAGGCGACAAGGCATTTTCGCCTGCAACAGTACAGTCACACTGGCATAGTAGGCGCATCTTGCCACTGTGTATATGTACTTTGACTACATGGATGTGAGTAGGACAAATGTAACATGAGACTTATTGCCAGACCCATCATGCATAGTATCTCATAGCTAGCAATGCTATGCAGTGCGCATGTTATACTATGTTGTATTTGATTGGTCTGTGCAAATAGTGTGTGCAACAGTTAGTACGTAGCGTGCAATTAGTGTGTGCAATTGAGAATATCACGCGCAAACAGTGTGCATGCAGCATGGTTGAGGCAAAAGCCCTGGATCCAGGTTGATGACTTGTGCAAGACCGATGTTGCTGCCCCAGCATATACAAGCTCAAGGCATGACTCACTGGCTTTCTTGGCCTTTGTCGCAGGGTGTGTGGCTACAATGACGGCAGCTAGAGCATGCAGCAGCTATCAATACATGCCTGTCAGAAGCATTGCACATGCTCTGCAAGCAGGCTTGCAAAAGCAGATGCATGGCCTGATAATGAATTGCAGTTACCCAGCTGCTCCCAAGGAAATGCATAAGATGAAAAACAAAGACATCAAGATCATAGGATGACAAGATGATGAGAGTTGTAAGATCTGGAAAACAAGATGGAGAGGGTTTCCTCATGAGAACACATCTCGTTTTACTTTCAAGATCTTACAGCTTTCGTCATCTTGTCATCCTATGATCTTGATGTCTTTGATTTTCATCTTACCGCGTTCTCACCTGGAAAAATGTTGCCCACCAGCTCTGCTACAACCTCGGTGGCATGCAGCTGGATAGACAGGCCTTGAGCAGCTGCTGCCAGTGAGCCCATGCTGCGTGACCTAGCTAGCTGACTTGAGTCATGCTGACTAGGCTGCGTGCTGCTTGCCTGCTGTGGCTGTTGTTGGCCCTTCATTACAGCTTCAATGCTCTCGTAAGAAGTGTGGATCAACAGCTGCCACCCCTGCAGGTACAAAACAGCAGAGCTTGTTCTGTCTTCAGAACTTTAGTCTCAAAGCTGACAAGCTTGCCATGCAAGCCAGATAGGGCTGTCAAGAGGTCAAGCATGTGCTTGTGCTCAGGAGGCACAGCAGTAAGCATTGCGCAACACATTACAAGTCATATGTTGTGGGGCACTACCAGAAGAGGTCTGACAATACCAGACTGAGGTCAAGGACCCACCTCAAGATACACACGCAGCATCATGTCACTGGCGCAGATCTCCAGAGCAGATTGCATAGGTATGTCAGCATCATTGGCTGCAGGCAGCAAGCTACACCCAATGCTGGCATCTGTAGAAGAGCTAGCAATGCCATCACTAGCTGCAAAGCACTCTTTTGAGCCCAGCAACAGAAGGAGCCTGTCGCCAGCTGGCAGCATGTCGGGGGACCAGCCTTCTGGTTGGGGGGTGCCCCCTGGGGATGTTGGCATGTCCTCATCTGGTAGACTGCTGCCCAGCCTGTCTGGTGCATCATGGTAGACAGTCAAGGCCTGTCGGGATGAGATGGAGGGAGCAGAAGACAAGTCAAAGCTGCTGGCTGCGCTGGTGAAGCTTGAAAAGTCAGGGGCGTCAGCATACGGGGTAGGTGGGGTGGGATTCATAAAGACTGACCGGTGGCGAATGACTGGCACCTGCCGCTGCAGTTCTTCGATACTGATAGTACTGCTGGCAACTGATGTTGCTCTTCCCAGAGACTTCAGCCGGTCTAGCCTATGCCGCCTGTGTGAGTGCGAGCCACTGACGCTCGAGCTGCCATTGTCTGAGTTGTCATGCTGCTGGTTTGCAGCCTTTTGCAGTGACAGAGCAGACAGTGACGGCAGAACACCCTCCAGCATCTCATTGAAGCTGTCTGAAGCAAGCCTGGCACGGTTGTTGAAGATGTACTGGGGCGAGCTGGGGGTGGACCCATCATCATCAGCAGCAATCTCTGCCAAGCCAGTGAGGCCACCTAAGCCTGACCTGCCGTTGCCTAAAGGGGCAACATGCAGCCTGGACAGGCTGTGCTGATGGCTGAGCAGCTCCTCTTCTGCAGAAATGGTCCTGGCAGCAGTCATGTGATGCCGGGTGCTTAGCCCACGGGTCAGGCGGCCGGACCCTCCCTGATGGGAAGAGCGTGAAGAGGAAGGGGCACCGTGACTTCCAAGTGGCTCACTGTGAACCCTGGAGATTCTGCCAGGCAGAAGCAGAGACCCTGATCTGAGCATACCAACATGTTCAAGGGAGAGCTGCTGACAAGGCTCTGCTGGGTTTTCAGTCAGGTGCAGTGCAAGATAGTGCCATGTGAGGCCGCAGACTGTCGCCTGCTGCTGTCCTGCAGCCTGGGTATAATGACCTGACAGGCGCTGCCATTGCAGCACCAATGCAGGAAGCTTTGCACTGCTGCTGTGCAGCTGCAGGCTGACAAGACCAACAGAGGCCTCTACAGCAAAGCCAGGATGTGTTTGGGATGCCTGCTGGGAAGGGTGCTGGTCTCTGGGATGATCCCTGTTGCTTGACCCTACGGGTGGATAAGTCTGCAGGGGTGGGTCAGCAGTAGCTGCTGGGACGGGGCCAGGTGGGTCAGAGGGGGATTTCCCCAAGATGTTGTCCATCTCTGTGCTGTAGCGGATGGTTGAAGCAGATATGGTCTGCAGCTGCTTCGGCTTGGCAGTCACCTCTACTGTCTTCATCTCCAGCTCAAAGGTGGGCACATCCTGCTGGGGAAGCTGACGGCGCAGGAATGCATGCTGGGGGGGTGGACGTGGCGGCACAGCAATCAAGCTTGCTGTGGGGATGCTGAGGAAGGGCGGCAGCTGAGTCTGAGCTTCTGAGCTGGTGGTGACTGAGTCAGGCAGGTCAAACTCCTCTGGCAAGGCGACGTACAGCGTAAGGTTGGTCGCGGAGAAGATTGTGCCCTGTTGGTCGTTGCTAGCAAAGGGTGAAGGGGCTACTGCATCTGGGGCGGGAACTGCTGGATGTTGCCTGTTTAGGACGTGCCTGACACTCAGGTCGACTGGGTGGGGGCGTGGGTGCTGAGCTGGCTGACTGACAGGAAGCTGCAGGAGGAAGTGAGGGATCTCCATGTAGAGGGTGTGATCCAGAGGACTAGGGTCTGCGTCTGAGAAGGCATTGGTGTCCACCTTTGCAGGGCAAACTATTTTGCACCGCACAATCTCTAGCGAGAACTGCTCCTTGCGCTCTGACTTTGGCTCAACCTCCCCTTCAGGGTCTGTAGGCATAGGGGTGGGCCTGTCAGCCTCTGCGGCACCAGCTGGCGTGCCTTCTGCTTGCTCTTCTCCAGGCAAGGTGCTCGTGGTAGTCACTCCCTCCAATGCCATAGCAGACACAGCTGTGGCAGCTGCTTGCTTCTCTGCTTGGGCACTGTGACTGGCGCCACTCAGTGGTGTTTCAATGGCAGACAGCAAGCCTGGATCAGCTGAAGGCATCATGGGAGGTGAGGGTGAAGGCAGGTCACCCGACGCATCCTGTACTGGTGCATGTGCTTCAGGATCATCTGCGCAAGGTCTGTGTGCCTCCGACAGGGATGACTGGCTTTTACTGTCCGGCATGTCCTCAGCATTGGCAGCATCAGACAGGAGACCATCTGCTGCAGGCTCAGCAGGCTCTTTCTCAGCTTGATGCTGCACGCCATCAGGCAGTACAGGCCCCAAGTCTGTTTGCTTTTGGCTTGACTCTGGCGCATCAGGCAATGGTGAACGGGGCTCTCCCTTTGTCTGAGAGTTTGGCAGCAGCTCTGCTGGTTCAGACTCCAAGCTGACTCCTTGCGGGCTTGACTCTGGCACAGGACTCAGCCCAAAAGCACTTTCATTGCCAGCCTGCGCTCGGGGACCATCAGTGCCAAAAGATGTGAGATTGCCTTCGGTGTGCTGCTCAAAGGTGAGGCGGTGTGATTCTGCCACAGTGGGTGCAACACTGTTGGCGGAGGCTTGTGAGGTGGTGAGGGATGCAGGCGTGGGGGACGGCATGAAGAGGGCAGCAATGCGCATCAGGGTGGCGGTGCCAAAGCAGCCATCCTGAAGGGTGATAGAGGTCTGCAGACGGTCCACAGTGTTGTACACTGTGAACTCTGCCTGTGCTGGGGTTTTGCTTGTCAGCCTGCATCACATTTTATAAATAGTGCTGAGACGCGACGGACATAGATGTGTGTGACTGAATCTTCTCTTGTGGGCGGGATGTCTTAATAACAATCTTCAATTTATGAAGACACAGGTTGGCAACTCCACCATCATACATGCTTTCAAGATCAAAGTGGTGCTCTGCACTGGACGTGAGGTATCAGACAGGCAGAGTGCCCGACAACTTACATAATTTACATGGGAACAAGATTTGCAGCATCACAAGGCCATGTATCAATTGCAGGCATGCATGAACAATCCCGTGAGACATATGCTTTAGTGAAAGGCACCTGCTAATCATGCTACCGCTTTCTCCAGGCCACCCCTTTGCAGTGGCCCCCATTAGGCGGCCAGACACTAGCAGGCCGTCTGCCGAACTGTGATCCACTCGCACCGTCAAGCTGTCAATGCTCATCACTTGAGCAAGGCAGGGCACAGAATATGTCCCATAGATCTTGGGGTTTTTGCTGATGTAATGGCTCCTGTCACTGGCATGCAGCTGCCGCAGTGTTGCCTGCACAAACCCAGTTCCACTTTGACAGTCAATACAGTGATAGTGTACGTGCTTTACAAATTGCAAACAAAATCGGGTGAACCCATCTGTGACAAGCAGCAGGTGCAATGTTCACATTTCTGTATGTGTTGACGGTGCCCAGTTGTTCTAGCTTGCAAATTGTGCATCACAGGCAGTAAGTAGGTGTCACACGCCCTGAGTGTATTAGCAGACCACCAAGTCTCGTAAACACCTTATGGTAGCTCATATCAGCTGTCTGTCAGCCCAGGTGATCGATAGTCCCAAAGTGCAGTCACATCTGAATTACGCAGTCTATTACAGACATGTCTCTCAACGCAGAATCCATCAGTCCTATGCTGGTGTGTGACAGAGACTTGACATTGGAGTAGCTGACCTTTGTGGCGATTGCATCCTGCATCACCTCCAGCAGTAAATCCAGCTTCTGGCCTCTCAGCTTCAAGTGTGTGTTCCTGGCATCAGCATCCTGGCTCTGATGGTCATCAAACGCCATTGACACTATGCCAGCAGTCACATTCACCTCTGCTAGTGGTTGACCCTGCAGGCAAACACACTGCATTATTTCATGAGAGAACCACGCTTTGCATGCTGCATCCAATCAGCACATGCTTTGCAATCCCACGGCATGTCCCAAATGTCACCCACAAAGATGTGTTGGTGCTGCACAGAGTGTGGTTTGGGCCTACTTCAACAGACAACATCTTCACAGGAGGGTCAAGACAAGGTCTTCACAGGAGGGTCAAACTCAGCCCTATGATGTCGAGTCTCCTTACTGTTTGCTCAGTCTCAGAGTGCGACTGCTCAGCATTGGCTGGATCACTGCTCTGCAGCAGGGAGCACTGCAGAGCTGCCATGGAGGCTGGAGTGAGGTGCACTTGCACACGATCAAGCTCTACCAGAGCCTTGAGCTGGGGCAGCAGTGCATCCCCGGAGGCACGGTGCAAGTCCAGGTGGGCTGTGCAGCGGCAGGGGCTGAGCACTGTTGTGCCAGCAGGGGACAGGTTGCTCAACCTATTGCCGGTGCTCAGCTGAACTGCAGCCAGAGTGATGCATAGGCGCTGGTAGAGGACCTTGGTTTGCACCTGTACATCATACAAGAAGCCAAGGTTGACGTATTGTACTATGTTTCAGAGTAATGTAGCGCGTGCTGCCATATTGAATGTATGCAGAGAGGGACCAGCAGCAAAGTTTGTGCTATACAGCGGACAATAGCAGGGCATGGCACAAAACACAGCCCACAGGCTCAAGACAGGCGTAACAGAAGGACTGCATAGCGACCTAGAAACAGTGTAGATCAAGACATTAGGCTGTAGCAGACCTGTGTGAGCAGCTCCTGCAAGGCTTCCTTGGACAAGCTCTTCTGCTGTATGCAATGCTGCTGCAGCTGTTGAATCAGGTGTTGTTGCTGCACAAGCTGACCAGCTTCTGGCTGATGAGTAATCTGGATGGCTCCTGTGTGCACAATGCTGCAGCCTTCAGAGGCTGGCTGACCATGGTGACTCATCGAAACCACCACATCCTCTATCTGAAGGCATCACATGAGGCTTAAGCACCAACAAAAGACAGTCATAGCTGCTGGATTCATTGATCAATGAGTCTGGAGTCTGGCAGGCTGTGTCCTGACAGACAAATACATGGTCAAGAGAATAGTATCGGTGCAAACTACAGCATGAACGCGGTGTCTGACCTTGACAGCAACTGTTGGAAGCATGAAGGCCTTGACAGCTCTTTGGGCCTGAGCCAGAGTTTGAGCCTTGCTGTCTGTCAGTAGGTTAGCAGTGTCAGCCACACGCCTTGACTGAGTGTCCTTAGGACCTGCTGCTGTGAGAGCTAAGAGGGCAGCCCAGCAGGTAGGCCAATGAGTGACATGCAGGGCTTGTACCCAAACCTCCAGCTTTGGGCTGTCATCTGCATTGTTCAAACTGGTGTTGGAATGACTGACGCTGTTCAGCAAGTCCCTGCTGCATCTTTCGGATCACCATGCAATCGCATGCTTTGAGGGCTGTGCAAGTGATATGCTGAGCATATAAATGGTGGCCTTGACAGGGCAGGAGCAAGTAAGGAGCAAGTAAGGAGCAAGTAAGGAGCACTCATGTGCTCCTGAGACAGTTGACCGAGTCACAGGGAACGCACAGGCTTGGTCACGCTGACGTGGCAAGCCGGCAAGCTGGTGCTGACTCACCAGCAGAAGCATGCTGTGAGTGCTGCTACTCACCTGCCTTGTGGTCAAACTGCATCTTCAGCACTGGGGGCTCACTCATCAGCTCAGGAACAACTACAAAGCTGCTGCTCGGGCTGATGCTGCCTGAGGACCTGGCTGTAGCATGCTCAACTGACTCACTGCTGCTTCCACTGCCTGCAAGCAGCCAGGACAGCGCCCTTCATGCTAATTGTGAAGGGCCAAGTCGTTGAATCCCAAGGAGTCAAGTGACAGCAACTGCGTGCTTCCAAATCAACAGATGTGGACTCCAAACACACCCTGCATATTTGCCAAACTTGACACTTGACGTTTACTACATTACGTGTTCATGAATTGATGCTGCGCAATGCCCAGTAGGCAAGAGTGAGCGTAACATCTTCCACCAGAGCGTGAAGCAGCAGGTGATGTACCTGGCTGCTGCCACCTGGCTAACACCACGTCAGCACAGTCTGCAGCCCCTGTGCCCAAGTCCTGCATTGTTATTTCCTGCACCGTCATCTTAGCATGCGTAGCCTCTGAGTTTAGCTGAACATACAAGTTCAGCTGCTCCAAGTTGATGGAAACCAACTGCTTGGCCTGTGCGTCTTTGACGGCATCTGCGAGACTGACACTGCCGGATGCAATCTGCGGTCAAGGCGTGACAACCAGAAGCTTAGTCTCGTGTGAGGTTGCTGACCAATGACAACGTGAAGGAGTCTGTGCTGACTGTTGTTTTGCTGCACTGAATAGTGTCACAGAAGATCAGGGCCAGTAGCAAACACTCAGCCCTGCATGCATGCATGATGTCTGGCATGCATATGTGCTGCATTGTTTGCAAAGACCACTATAGCTTGTGGGAGCGATGAACTGTGTGCAATGCAAACTCAGTGAAAACAGCCACATTTGACACCATTATGTTTGGGGCAGATGCATGTCAGCAGCAGATTGACCTTGACATCAGCAATGACTTCAAGCTTTCTGGACGGGTCTCTGCCATCAGGCAAGTTGTTGGGGTCCAAGCTGAGGGTGGCAAACAGCTCCTGCATCTCTGCCTGGGATGGGCGCAGCGGCAGGGCTTGGGGGTGTTCCTTTGAGGGCACATATCCCAGGATAGAGGATACCCCAGACAAGCCCCACGTCCACCATCCCTGCCTGTGATCAGACAGTGCTCTTGCCGTACTGCAAATGGCACCATCTGGAAGCTTCATTCACAATAACTGTGACCAGAAGATCTCAGCAGTTTGGACAATAGTTTAAAGCAGCTGGAAAGTCTGAATGGCAGCATTTGCGTTTTGCAGCAGCTGCATGCTTTGCAGCTGTTCAAGCACAGGCAGGGCTGCTTTGAGACATGTGGTCACTTGGGTCACATGCAGATGCTATTGCTCAGCGGAGCAGCATAAATCAAGTGGCCAAAGCTTCAAAGCTGCATAGCCTGCACTGTAGAGGACTGCCTGTGTAGAGTTGATCTGCCATCACCTACCTTGACTCAGGTGGTGAGTCAGCCTCCTTAGATTGACCCTCTTTAGGAGACCCTGCCTCCTTTGGTGACCCAAACTCCTTGGCGGCCTCCAGTAGCACTTGCACACTGCTGTCCTTGCTTGCTGCTGCGCTACTGCTCTCTGAGAGGAGGGGTGTGTGAGACCCCTGCTGGCTGGGGCGCCTTTTCAGCGCTCTGGAAGCTAGATGGCGGAATAGAAGGATGTCGGGTACCAGCAGCTTCATCTCCAGCGTCTCTATCTGCGCCTGCTCTTGCTCCTGCTTTGCCTGGCAACAAAGGAGCTCAATGACTTGTCACACGCTATGGAGGGACCAAGAGTGAAGCTATGCAGTTTTCTATGTACAGGCAGGCACAATATGAGAGACCAGTGCTGACAGCATGACTGTAGAATGTGCAAGTCGCATAGTCAAGCCTCCGGCATGTGGAGTTTTACCATATGTGGTAAAAGTTCATGAGTTTACCATATGTGGTAAAAGTTCATGAGTTGACGACAATGCTTTAAGTTCATGTTGTGAATACCTGATCTGATGAGCCTTTCACACTCTGGAGGTGATGAGTCCATAGCTCTACGTAGCGCTGCCTTTGGTCCCTCCACTCAAGCAAAGTTGCTCCAGTTAACTTACGGGGATGGTGCTGACCAAGGTCTTGCAACACAGCTTGGATTGCATATTGCCAAAGCCGCCTGCACCCACATGTGACACACTGCAGCTGCCTGTTACAGCTGAGGTCTGAAAGCCTCCTCTAGACTTGCAAGAACAACATGACCATGGGCTGGACAGCAGCATCATGCACTCAATACAAATCCAGGTTAGAGCACAGGCTTTGACAGCAATTTTAGAGTGGATGCTTGGATAGCTCGATGTGACAATTCGGCCTTGCTGGTCAGGCATAGCACAGTCACAACACAGTGTCAGGCCATGCTGTGGCGTGCAACATGCTATTGACAAGCATTTGACCCACCTTGGAGTTGAAGCAACAGTAGCATCAGAGCGCCAGCCTGTGGGCCTAAGCACAGCATACTGGTTGTGCAAATTCCAGACCGCATACTGATCTTGCATGCGTGCTATATCATATATTTGGTCCTTGTGCAGATGGAGCTGTACTCTTTCAACCAGCGCCACAGCACCTAGGCGGGTCACCCCTGTGTGCTTGTCAGTCTTCATACTGACACGCAGATCACAGTTTGTTGGAGGCAGAATCAGGCTCAGATTGTCTCTGTCTGAAGAAATTGAGCTTGTGGACCCCAAGTCAGCGTCGGTATGCTGCAGTGTTGCACTGTCAGGCATTGGCTTGGCTGAGCCACCTGCTGGGTGTTCAATATGCTGCCAGCTGTCAAGTTCCATGCTAGACGTGGTGGGTGATTGCTCTGGGTTGCTGGCTTGCCAGTACAGGGACAACTGCTGCACTGAGATGTCCTTCAAGACCTTGGCAGCCTGCAGATAAGGCAACTTTTTGTCTGAAATTGCCAGCAGCAGACAGACGGCATGAACAAAATGTGCACACTAGAATGCTGTTCTGAATGGCCTGCAGTCACAGGCATGTCATGAGTAACAGACTGCATGGCACCAGCTTATGGTGGCGCTAATGGGTGTGGTGTGATGTGGTGTATCAGCAGCGAAAGGACTCTTATGCACGCTTTTGTGGCTTGCCTGCTTGACCGTCCCTGACTCCTTCATTTTGATCTTTATCTTCTGATCATCATAGCCAGTCTCAACCAGTCCCAGGTGCATGCCAAACTCAGTGCCCTTGCCTTGACCGCTTGCATCCTGGACCCGGGAAGGAGCTCAATTCAGCAGGTCAATAGCATGGACCTGCTGTCAAGCATGGATATGCTGTATGGCATTCAACAGCTGCATGAAGCAACTGCCAGTAGGCTGACCTTGAAGCAGATGTGAGTGCGTTTCATCCTGAACTGCAGCTTGTTCAGCAGGATGCTGCCGCTCCAGGTCAAGAATGACCAGCCATAGCCGCTCTTCTGGCCAGAGCTTGCTCCTGTCAGCTGCCGAGACGCCTCAGCAGCACTGAGCTGTGCCCTTTTGGTAGCGTAAGCCCTGCGCTTTGCAGGGCCCTCCTCCCAGTCAGCCTCTGGCCTAGGAGAGACACAGATGAAGACATCTGACAGCTCAATGACATTACGTCCTCTGAAACCCCAGGGACACTGCACAGTGACATGCATTTCAGCTTTTGCTCAAGGTGTGTTTCACATGTTACTAGAGAGCAGCTTGTGCTTGAGTCTGCTTTTGGACATGCCAGGTCATTCACTGAGTTTCAGCACTTGCATGGTGCATACTCACTCTGACATGCAAGGAGCCAACAACAGCTTCTTCGACTGCAACAGGCAGCTGGAAAAAATCCAAGGCTTCTGTCTTAAGCTTGACATTCTTCAAGGTCAGCCCCGCCGGCTCAGAGAAAGCTGCAGCATCATGCACATTGACGTCGCCATAATCTCGCACGTCCCACGACTTCAGAGGTCCGACTGATCTTACCGCTGAGAATGTTAGCTCTCAAGTTTTCTCGCTTGATATCCAGGAAGTGTCCCAAGTAGCTGGTCAGCCAGTCGCTGATGTATTGCTCAAACATGCTGTTGACTGGAAACGGTGAAGGAAGCCGCGAGTTCTCCCGTCAAGGTACGCCTAACTTCTGCATGGAGAGATGCCTATGTCGCAATTTTAATCCGCTCAAACTTATAACAAAATCGGCCTCCATCGTACTTCTAGCACGAAGGGCGCAAGCGCTGTACGGCCCGCAAGTGCTGTACGTCCTTGTTTGACCTGCTCCATGTCGTGCGATGCTTCCATTGGCTCCGAAACACCGTAATTAGTACAAGTGTTACACTGTTACTCATGAGCAAGCTTTGGTCAGTCTTTTGCTGAATTGGGCCAAGCGACCAGTGCGCTTTGGTTGCATGAAGCAACAGTTCCTGGCTGCAACAATCGTCTTGCAACCTGCTCGTATGCGTTCGTTTTGGGCCGTCCTTGATACCCTGACATTGGCTGCACACACACACACACACACACCATCTGGGTTTTCCACAGCGTCAGGCTTGTGCGTCGTTCATAGCGTGATCGCCTGTGTATAGCAGTCAGATTTGTTGGGACGCCGTGCGATTGACGTTTCTGCTATCAAAGGGGAAGCGCTGCATATCTGCAGCTTGCGTGCGTCTGACAGCATGGCCAACAATCTTCCGGTTGGCACTGCCAGATACAGCTTCCAAAACCCACAACAGTATGCAATGCATCTCCGCTTGACCCCGGAGGTCAGGGACGCATTGCTGAAAGCTCAACAGACAGGGGATCCCACATCACTTAGGCTGACAGGGACCGGCTCAGACAATGTGCGTGCAACTCTTGAAGCTGCAACTGGTCAAGCTCAACAAAATGCATGCCTGAAATTGGCTGCTGCTTTTGCAGGCTATCACTGTTGGAAGTCAGAGCTTTGCATTTCACCCACCCACTGCTCAGGAGCGCCTTGATGTTTTCTCTCAGTCCAAGCGAGGCTGCACACAGTTGGGTCACATTCATCAGAAGGCAGTTGTCAAGGTGCTCCAGACATGCTCTTCTGTCCTGTCTCCAAGCATGCTGCTGCTGATGCTGAGTGTACTTTTGGTGTTTTGCAGAGAGCGACACTGCAAGGTTTGGGTAAGCAGCCAATACTGGCCCAGGGCTCTCAGGCTCAGAATGGACAGCACCCAGGGCCTCACTATGCAGCACACAAGCCTTCAGCAGGTGAATGCCCGCTTCTTGTCGTCTGGTTAAGACCAATGCCATTTGTTGCCTGTGGCCAAGCAATCAAGTTGGCACCTAGATATCGACTTGACCTCTGTTGCCTTCTGTCTGCAATTATAGATGGGCTCACATCACCAAGCAGTGCCTGTTACTTCGCTTCAATTTGCTTGGCTTGGCTTGACTTGGCTTGGCTTTGCTGTGCTGTGCTGTGCTTTGTTTTGCTTTGCTTTGTTTAGCTTTCCTTTTCTTTGCTTTGCTTTGCGTTGCTTTGCTCACTCGTATCCTAATTCCTTACAGGTCCAGCTGAGAAGGGCCGCACACAGCTGCCACTAGTGCAGCCAGTCAGGAAGCAGCAGCCAGGTGGTGTAGGGCCACAGGCGGTGCCGAGACCAGCTGTTCAGCAGAAGCAAGCCATGGTGCCACCCCAGAATCCCCGCCCATCTCACCCTGCTGCAGCTGCAGGCCTTTCAAAGCCAACACAAGCCAGCAGGTATCTACCAACTCCCAATGACTGCGGCATCACTGTTGCCAGGTGCCCATGCTGCAGCAAATCGTAGCTCGCTGAATTGCCAGCAGGCAATGTCATTTCGAGCCTGCTGATTCCAGTCTGCATAGCGCTTGCTGTCAACGCTGACGCAGCAAGGCCACATGCTGTGTTTTACACATGTGCCTACAGAGATACACATCATATGGACGCTTCAAGGGTCTAACAAGTATTTGCTGCAGGGCAATGCCCGCACCAAAGCAGCCCCAGGTGAGGCCGGCCCCCCCTGCCTCAGGCTCCCACCCCTCCTCCCAGCATCAAGCAGCTGCGCAGACACACCCCCCTGCACACCCCAGCAGCCAGCATGCCCCCTCTGGCATATCCAACCAGTCAGCTCAGACTTCCATGGCTCCCAAGCCTCCTAAGGGCAAGGCCAGCAAGGCTGGCAAAGCCCCAGCCAATGTAAATTATGTGTCGGCACAGCAACCAGGGGTGCTAGAGAACGTGTATGCTGCGGCCAGGAAGGGTCAGAAAGAGGCCATGCTTGTGGCAATGCTGCTTTGCAAGCCTTGCAAGGACAAGGTAGGCTCCCATCATGTTTGGAAGCATGCAGACTGGTGTGTCCTGACTGCTGCTCAAAAGACTTGCCAGCGTATTGAGGACAGGGCGAAGTTGTTCACCACAAGGGAAAGGCAGTCACACTGCATGGTGCCAATCTGCACACATACCATGTCAGATACAAGACCAATGGTCAACATGTCAGACCTCATAGCATTCATCAGAGCTCATGGTTCAATTCCAGGGCTGCAGTTGTGACAGTCACTTGTGGAGCACATTCATCAATATCAATCTTATATTAATCTTATATAGAAATGGTGTCTACAGGTGCTGGAGGAGGTCCTGAAGGACACTGAGAAGAAGGTGACTGGTTTCCAGAGACTCCAAGGAGACTCTTTCAAGAGAGCATGCCGGTCATATGCTGCCATGAAGTCTGGCTCTGCTTGGGTTCTGAAAGACTCTTTTCATGATGAAGCCCAGAAAGTTCTGCACAGCCTGTCCGCTCCTGCAGGTTTGTGCCTCATACGTGCTGTTTTAGTTGCCTGTTGGCTGCAGGGTAGTTGCATTTGTGTAGTTTGCCATGCAGCCTTGATGCATCATGCTTGCATGATGCTAAGGGCAAAGACCATTGCAGTGAGCTACGTCATGCCATGCCCTTGCTTGCAATGATGTGCTTTGTATAGCGTGGGCACCGTTTGTATGGCTGATGCAATCTAGGTTTGTGTGCTCATGTGTCCAGTAGAGTCATGTCTTGGAATGACCTCAGCATGAATGGCCCACAGGGGCATGACTGGCAGTCATGGTTAGCGCATGCATCTGCTCGTGCTGCCTCTGCATACACACTCCATCTGTCTGTCTCTGATGCCAGCACTAGCTGCAGCATAGCGTCACATCTGCAGAAAAGATTTGCCTCAGACTCACCTCCCTCACATGGCCTCACATGCAGAGGCCAGTGGTACATCAGGGCAGCCAGCTCAGCCCTCAGCTGCTGCAAAGAAGAGCAACGCTGAGCCTGAAGCAGCCTGTCAGAGGAAGAAGTCTGCAGAGCCGCAGCAGAGGTACCCCACTCCAGAGCCTCAGGAGATGCAGGGGGTGGTTGTAGAACCCCAGGCTACTCATGCAGCAGACAAGGTGAAGAAGAAGAAGCGTCTGACAAAGGCTGCAGACATGGGCAAGACGCCCCAGGGTATGGAGGGGGACAGGCCCCCTGGAGCAGGGGCAAAGCGCAAGCTGCAGGTGCATCGTCACTACCTTGCTTGTCACACCACGCACTGCTTCACCTAGCGCTGCTGTGCACTTGCTTGATTCATTTGCAGATTGCTCACACCTGCTGATGTCAGTCTGCCTTTCCTTGCTTGGAATTGCCATCCATTGCTTGGAATTAAGCAGACAGTTGGAGCAGCTTTTCAGATAGACTCCCAGCCATTGGTCAGTATGGCAAACACAAAGCAGGCAGCATCACATGGCATAGGACACAACTGGCTAAATGCTCAAAGCGTCGCTGGTGACAGCAGATTTAGATCTGCAGTAATGCACTTTGTACTGCTCTGTGGCTGCCATCAGATTTTGTTTGCTGATCAATACCCACCAGGATTTGATTGGTCTGCAGGCAGCAGGGCCGACAGACAGTGAGTCAGGGGAGGACAGTGCAGCAGCCAAAAGGCAGCGTAGGGCACACCAGGGCCCTTCAGGCCTGAGGCCCCCCACACACAGTGGGACCCTCCCACCCTCAGCTGCAGGGCTCTCACCACAGCACCAGTCCGCCCATGTCAATGGCCACTCAGAGCAGCGCAACAGCCAGAATCAGCGGTGGCAGAGTGAAGACGAAGCCCGGGGGAACAGGGCAGGCAGCATTGGGGCAGAGGGCAGGTCAGCCAGCATGGAAGCACCAGTGACTAATGGTGACAGAGGGCAGGTAGCTGCAGCAGCCCCTTCTGTGGGGAAGATCAAGCTCAAGCTGAGGCGACCCTTGAGTGCAGATGAGTACGATGAGTCCTGGTTTGCTGAGTATGTAGACAAGCAGCCCAACCTCAGAGGGCTTATCACTGACATGGACCAGGTGAAGCTCAATGCCATGTGTTCGGCCCATGTTGTTGACCTCGACCATGTCTGAGCAACTACCTTGCTTGACTCGTCCGCCATATGCGTTACTGTGACATGCCTAGGCAAGATGTGGCCTTGGTGCCTAGTCACGCAATGTATGGCTTGTCTGCAGTAGTAAAGCACCTTGAAGCCTTGCTGTGATTGGCATAGTCACCTCACTGCAGCTGCATGGTTGAGATAGGAAGAGTGGATTGGTTTTTGCATGCTTACCTGTGTTGTTACGTAAGAATTCATGACTTTGCAGTGGGAGGAGTGTTGCGAAGAGTACAGGAGCAAGCGGGCGCTGTACTTCCGTCTGCACCAGGAGATGCAAGACGCCAACATCAAGTTGAAGGGCTTGCAGCAGGTGAGAAACTCCCATACGTGTAGTGATCTCTTTTTGTATTGGCACAACCCCCAATGGCACTTTTGCTTTCCCCGGCTTTTGAGCTGTCACACTGATCAACATTGATGGCTGGAGTGAGGACCTGCGATAACGACAAAAAGTATGGTTTGGAAGATGTGTTGCAGTGTTTGTGTGCTGTGTTTGGTGTCGACTCTGGTTTCTAGGTACATGCTCCGTCTGTGACCCTTCAGCAATGCCAAAGGCAGTATCTGGCTGGTGTGGGTGTACTTCACATAATGAGCGACTGCTTATTCAGCATGTCATGACAGCTGACATGCTACTTTGCATGTGTGCAGGCCATTCACGAAGCTGGTTCTGACACAGAGAAGGTCAGATATCAGCAGCAGTTTGACCTGCTGTTCAAAAGGCGGCTCCCTCGCTCCCAAAAGTGGGACAAGGCATTCTATGTGCTGCAAGATGAGCTTGAAGCCCTACACAAGCATATGCAATTTTTTTATGATCAGCGCACAGCTCCCATGGAGACTTCATAGGTTTTCTGATCAAGTTCCAGCTTGCAGTATTTGGAGCAATTCCAGCTTGGGACACTTTGAGCAATTCAGTGATCCACAAATCTTTGCTCTGCAGCAGTCGTACAAGTACAACGTGCACATGAGAGCATGATAAAGTACCAGTACTCAATAAGCTGATTTTCATGTCAGTATGTATATTGCAGCCAAGTCTGTGTAGACTTCCTGCAAACATTTATTTGCTTAAGTACCCAGAGTGGCAAACATGATTTCGTTTCTTACGTATGTATGATCTCGCTTGCTGATTTAGCATAAGCCAAAGTGTATGTCAGAGAGAGCCCCAACGTCACATCTCAAATGTGACGAGATGTTGATGGTTGCATGTGTACGCGTATCACAGTAGTTTCAGGTTAGGGGTCTGCATAGGATGCTGGACTTGCTAGTATTTCCAAGAAATTACATGGAAATTAATTTGCAGATATCTTTGCAAGGTGCACTGTTGGGCTGGCAACAACAGTGCAACTAGTAGTGAGGAACATCATCATCGTAACTGGCAGGTATCTGGCCACGCTGAGACACAAGCGTCTTGAGCCAATCATCATAGTTGGTGAGCAGAGTCTTGTTCTCCTTCTTATATGCGTGCGCCTTCTTCTTGAGGCTGTTCAAGGTGGCACTGGTACATGTTGCAGCATCCTCAGCCAGTTGCCTGGCACCACTCGTGTCTGACAGGTTGGCCTGCATCAGGGCAATTGCGTCGCATAAAGAGCTTTATGCGCTAGCCAACAAACACAATAATTTACAGGCATTCTAGCTAATTGTTTTTGTACTAGGTGTGCCTAAACCTTAGCCATCTGCATGTATAAAGCTATGCGAAGATGCTAGTGTCCTGTGCCATGCAGCATGGCAAAGGTCAGCTCTACTGTTGCAGCACCATGCACTGTATGCATCAGCAGTTCTGAAGCCTTGATTGTTTCAAGACAGATGGCTACGGCTGCTGGCCTGCATACACAGTTGTGCACTCTCTTCTAAAGGTTGGTAAAGAAGGTATGCAATTGTGGTGAAGCAAGTATGGGTACCTCAAGCTGGTGCATGCGTGTCCTAGCAGTCTGAGCATCACGCTGAGCCGCCAGCTTAGCAGCCTCCTCGTTGCGCAGCGCCCCAATCACATCCTCCACAATGCGACCCTTGCTTGCCAACTCCTGTACCAAAGTCTATTGTTGTTCTGGTGGCAACAGGTCTTGCCTAGACATTCAAATGGATGTATGGTGCAGGCAGCCAAATACTCAAGTAGCGATTACCAGCTTTCTACGCATGCACCAAATTCAAGACAAACTGCAAGCACAATGGCAGCAGGGGAGATCGACTGCACAACTGCTGCGAAGGTGCACAACAGCCCTGGCACTCGCAGGAAAAGGTGCACAACAGCCCTGCCCCCTGCAGGAGAACTTTTTGTTATGCAACTGACCTTGGAGTGTGCATCATGTATGGAGTGCAGCTGGGCCTTGAGCTTGGCAGTTTGAGAGGAGTGGTCCCCCAGCTCAGCCTTCAGATGGGCAGCCTCCTCCTGAGCCACTGCCAGCTTGCTGCTCAGGCTGGCCTTGCTCCTCTCGAGGCCCTCTACACGCTCCCTACATCACAAACAGTCTTCTTCCAGGACACCAGCAAATCATGAAGCTGAGTTGCCTGATGACCCGGATCATGCCTGCTGCCAGCATGCTATCTCCACGAGACATGCACATAGCAGACGATGTGCTTTTCTCATCTCAATGGTCGGCTTCTCAGACTGGACTCGCTATCTTGCCTCATGCTGTCAGTGCACACAGGCAAGGCTTTGCATTGCTTTACTAGTGTAGCCAGGACAAGAAACCTTTCATGTACTACATAATGGCATACTGCATAATGGCATACTGCATAATGGCTCACTGCAGAATGACGTACTGCACAATGGCAAAATCCTTCTGATGGCTGCGTGGCTTTGGGCAATGTGTACCTGAGCTGGTCAGTGGTAGCCTGAGCTTCCCGCATGCTGTGCTGCGTCCTGTTGATGTGCCCTTCCAGGCTGCGCTTCTCAGCCTCCCATGTGCGCTCCCCATCACTCAACCTCTGACTCACCCCCCTCAACATCTCAGCCATCTCTTGTACCTATGCAAATGATGGCAGTGTGCTACTCACCATGATTTTTTTGGTGCATGTTTTCCTGGCGAAAGTGATATTTTTCCTGTTGGAAATCAAATACCTTTTCCTTCGTATCTTTCTGGCACACCTTCGTGTTTTTTTTTGCCCGATCAGGCTAAAATAGGAATGACGCCTGCCTTCAACACAGAGAAGCATGCACAACACTCATGAACCTGGCCTGTACAACAGTGATAGTACTGTCATGACTCAACCGCCTGACATTGCGCTAATGTGTTACACCAAGCTCCGTCTGATGATGTAGGAAAAATCAGAACATGGTGAGGAAGGCAATCTAGATCTGCGCCGCCTGCAAGCGCTTCAAAGGAGCTCGAATTTGACCAGTCAATGCGCATGATTGACTTTGCATGTCATAGGGGCGGGGCTCCTCAGAGTCAAGTTACACGCTGCAACTGATGACAAGGTAATGAGTGACAGCCAGATAGAGCAGGGCAGTACCTTGCCGTCTGGGCGCACCAGCTCATGCTCCTTCACCTCCAGCATGTCGTGATGGCTGATGAACTGCGCCTTCAAAGCAGCAAAGGCTTCCCTTGTCTCACCAGCCTCCTATAAGCACCACAGGCAGACGTCAGACCTGTTGTGCCACCTTTGCTGCTTGTGTATATCATTGGGCCAGATATGTCTGCAAGCCGCCAGCAGCTTTGTGTTTCTGTGCTGGGTTGGTGCCATGCGTAGCTGCATGCTTGTTCCCATGCAGTCTCAATTCAGCAGGCAGCCTTGAAACAGACACAAGGGCTGCAAGTTTTGCTGAAGTCTGAGAAGCCTTAGACTATCCTGCTGACCATGGACAGACATGTCTGAGTACGGGGCACCAAACGCAACATTGATACACATCAAGATTGTGCGTTAGTGTTATGGATCACGCAGCTGAGCTTGAGGCGACATCCTGTTGAGCCATGCACAGCTTATCTAGGTTCAGCTATCATAGCTGCACCATACAAGACCTCGACAGCTGCACACTAATGGTTGCATCAAGAGCCCCTAACAGCTGCACCATGGGTCCCTAACAGCTGCACCAAGGGCCCCTGACAGCTGCACCAAAGGGCCCTAATAGCTGCACCATGGGAACCTAGTAGCTGCACAATAACAGCTGCACAGCTGCATCTAAACAGCTGCACCACACAAGTGTGTCTCCACCACATTGAGAGCCTTTAACGCACAAAACCCCGAGGGTCTCACCTTGAGCTGGAAATCCAGGGTGCGCTGACGGTCCTTCACTTTGGAAAGGCTGTCCACTTCTTCCCGAAGCTCGCTGTTGTCATTCTTGCTGCGGATCAGCTTCTCCTTCAGGCTTTGGTGCTGACCCTGCATCAAAACGCTGACTCCAGTCATTGCAGCATGACAATATGCATCACTGCTGCAACTCCTACATCAGCCATTCCTGTCTTTGTGCAACTACTTGTGTTTGTGTGGCAGATGCGTACTCAGCAGCAGCAGCAACAGCAGCAGCAACAGTAATAGCAGCAGCAGCAGCAGCAGATCACTCCATACACATGAGTCAGCAGGCTGACCTAATTGCTGCTTGCTTTACTGAGTGGCATGCGGCAGACGCAGTGACAGTGCTGCATTGAATGCTGGTGCTGGCATCACAAATTCAATGATGTGATTGTCGCCATTGCTGCTGTATAGACCTGTAAGCAGTAAGGTCATTACATCATACCTCAAGACAAATGTCATACCTCAAGAGTTTCAAGGGCCTGCTTGGTGAGATCATACTCTTCCCCAAGCCTGGTGAGCTCTGAGTCACCACGCTGCCGAGTCTCAGCCAGTTCAGTTTGAGTGCTCTGCAAGTCTCTTTCGGCCACCTGCACACACAGTGTCCAGATTGCTGATCCTCAGCATTCACTGACAATGCATGGCTCTCTTGCAGCAAACATGGCAGCCTTCAACCACTCAAGCTTGCACATACCCACACCAACAGCAATGCACATAGCAAGACTGCTCCTCACATCTATGCTGCAGGCATGATCCAGCTGCACCCCCATGTTAGGCAGATCCGCAGGTATCACACCAGCTTTTGACAACACAGCAAGCTCAGCTCTCGGATCCTATCTGAATGTATTGCTTGCATGCATCATTCATGCCTGACAATACCTGCGGGGCTTGGTTGACAGCCCGGTATAATACTTGGCTGAAAGGCGTAGTCTAGTCTAGTCTAGTCTAGTCTAGTCTAGTCTAGTCTAGTCTAGTCTAGTCTAGTCTAGTCTAGTCTAGTCTTTTCTTTTCTTTTCTTACCTGCAGGGCTTGGTTGACAGCAGTGGCCTTGTGCTGCTGGTCACGCTTCTCCACATCAGATCTGTCCAGCGCCCGCCGTAGCCGCTCCACATCATGGCGGCCTTTGTCAAGCTCCTTGCGGCTGCGCTCCCACTCTGCCTGAAGCAATCCAAGTGACAGCCAATCACATGCATCCCACAAGCAACACAGCTGGCTTCCATGCCTGAATCAAATCATGCAACAGCGGAATCATATGCACCCCACAAGCAGCACGACGAGCTTCCAAGCTGCTCTGCTTGCTGGCAAAAGAAACAGTGCTGCCAGCATGTGATTGTTATCAACCTGCAGACTTCCATTGTCCTTCTCTGCTGCTGCTTTGTCTGCAAGTGGGGCAGACTAGCACAGACTGGGACAAAGTAGCACACATTGAGGCAGACTAGCATGACTGGGGTAGACTAGCATGGATTGGGGCCAGCTAGCATGAACTGGGGTGGACATTGCCACACACAAGTCTGAACGGACATGTACAACGACATGCATGTGAACCATCTGTGCCCCACAATGACAACTATGCAAGGTCAACTGCGCTGTTCAGGAAGGCTTGCTTTCAGCAATTTGTTGTTTTTGTTGAAAAAGCAAATGCATTCAGGACAGGTTCTTTGTGAGCTTGGTGGTGAGAGGCAAGACAGCAGACTACTTTTTCAAATTGCAGAGCTTCGCATAATAATCCAAAGCTATCACATGGAGCCAGCTTGAATGCAGGCTGTATCTGCCACAGTAGCTCTACAATCCAGGCATTCTACTGGCTCTGCAATCCAGTGCAGGCGTGGGAAATTGTATCTGAGACCCATTCCATCCATGATAAAGCTGTCAAGGTATTCAGCTGTCAGGCTGTGATGCTTGCATTGCAGTTGCAGTTGCTGCATCATGTGTGCTGCTGCAGCTGCTCTCAGGATCAATCAAGCAAAAGCCCCGGGCATACTGCTAGATGCAGCATTGCATGCAAACACGGCTTGACGGACACTTCAAAGCTTATGGATGCCTCTCTGCTTTACAGCAGCATCGCTTTGCACTTGGCATCCAGACACTTATGCCCACCATGGCTACTTCTTGCTTAGCATTTGCGGTAAGAACAGAACACCTGTGTCCTAGAGCAGCCTGCCAGGTCCTGGTCTGGGGTGCACATCTGCATGTTGATATCACATCCTCCTCTGCCAATTGTCAACCTTATGTCCAGTATCCTACCTGCTGTGCAAGGTGCATGGCGGCAGCAGCTTCCATCTCAGCAACCTGCTGACTCAGGCTGCTGGTCTCCTGCTTGCTGGCTTGCAGCTCAGCCCTGAGGTCCTGGCTGCGCTGCTGCACTCGCTCCAGCTGAGGCTCCAGCTGCGCAACCCGACCTGTCATTTGCACACCAGCTCAACTACGGGCTGTGCATCCAGCCACCATATGCAGTGTGTCCTGAGGCTCGCGTGCAGTGTATGCCTTGCAAAAGCTGTGGGACAGCTGCCTGACCACGTGAGATTACTGCTGCTGCATAAAGTGACCGGTACAGTTGTAAACCGACATACACAAGTGTTTGTCTGGTTGGAACTAGCAGCACTTTAGGCCAGCAAGGATTTAAAATGGGTGGCCCATTTGAATCCACGCTGTGGTAAACACAGCATTGGTGTAGTGATATGCAGCTATTGTATGAGATGTATAATATCTCAGGCACATGCTGCAGTGCTGCTTGGTGTTAAAAGCTGCGGTGGTGCTTGTTGCAAAGCCTGGACAGCATGCTGAGCTGCACATGCTAGATTTGTCATGGCAAGCCCATAACAGGGCCAGACCAAGATGTGGTGTAACTCACCATTAGCAGTGGCAGCAGCAGTCTCACTGTCTCTGAGATCATCCACAAGACGATCATTGCGCTCAGTCAGCTTTTTGAGGCGCTCATCCAGGTCTGAGCTCTTGGTCCACAGCTGTTCCCGTGTGCTGGTCTCCTTCTGCAACCTTCAATTCAAGCACTGAACTCTGATGCTGCCATCATACATTACAAATACACACATTGTACACAAGATGCAAGAAGATCAGCCTGCATGTCTGAGGCAGGCCAAGTAACCTGTTATACAAGGCTTGTCGCACAAAATATGTTGCCCATTTGCTCAGCCAAACACATGCAGCCTGCTGAACTGCCACCTTACAGCTAGTTGTCCACTCATAAGACATTGGCCTCACAACCAGATGGATGCCCACTGCCAATTGCTGCCTCAACAATGTGAGCAGTGTGTACCTGCTTTCCAAGGTGGCCAAGTGTGCCTTGGCCTCCTTGTGGAGAGTCTGCTCCACCTCCAAATCTGCAGCCAGCCTTGCAGCTTGCGCCTGTCCTGCTGTGGCTTCCTGCAGCTTCTCCTTATAAGCAGCGGCTTGCCCCTTCATGCTCTCGCACTCACTCTCTACCTTGCTTCGCAGAGTGTACTCATCTCTCAGTCTGTAGCGCAGTAAGGCGAGTTTGTTTGTGCGCTTGTGAGTAGCGCAGAGTCGTCTAGGTATCCTTCACTCTGTTGATCAAGGATGATACGCAGGGAATACTGACTTCCACTTGTGCATGATGCTGGCTGGTGTCCAAAAAATGTCAGCAGCAGCCGCCTGTCAGCTCAGCTGCAAGTTCTGTATGACATCTGCAAGCAATGGGAGAAGCACTGCATGTAGCATTGCACTTTATGCTGGGTATCATCCACATGGCCTGACTAAACTACCTGCACGTTGTCGCGCCGCACAAAGTTACGCACAGCTTGTGTACACGACCAGGACACTGATGACCACAAAGTGCCATTCTGTGTGGCACTGTGCATCAGGACAAATGGTGTTGCTTGGCGGATTGAGCCTCCTCCTAAACTTGCAATACATACACAATAATGCAAACCTGCAAGGATGACAAAACGCAGAAAGCTCAGACAGTGCAGCACCTCTTCTGCAGCTCTTTCACACGGCTGTGATGGTGCCGTTCAGCGTGTTGTAAAGCTGCAGACGTGGTTGCCAGCTGTTGCCTTGCACTTGCCTGCACCACCCAAACCCAATCAAATCAGTCACAATAGGCCATCGACGAGATTGCCATGACAATTTTACAGGTGCTTGATGCCGGCTGATGCTCAAGGTTCAGCTCGGAGGGATGTGTCAAGGGAACCTCTCACCGCATGATCTTGCTCAATCTTCAGGTCAGAGGCGTATGTTGCTAGATCTTGACGCATTGAGTCTAAGTCCTGGGCCAATTTGTAACATATAGAGTCAGCGAGCACAAACAGTCGCAAAGCACAGCAAGCGCCATGCAAAGTATGCGTACCTCTTGGCAGGCCAGCCTGGTTCTGGACAGCTCATTGGCCAGAGCAGAGTTGGCGTTCCGCAGGTCCTGTACACAGACAGCGTGGGTGAGCAGTAAATACTTGGGGTATCGCCTCTGACATGCAGGTATGTACACCTTGATTGCAGCTCTGTTCAACTGTAGCAGCTGATCCTCCCGATCTTTAGCGGCTGCTCTGTGACCTCCTGACATGAGATAGTTCCTGGGACAGTAGGTCTGGTCCTGAGACGCGACTGCACTGCTATTTTTGCCACCGCCTGCAATGAGCAGTATTTTTGTCTTTGACTGCACTCTCACCAGAGTGCATAATCATCCAGCATCTCATCACGAGGTCTGACAGTGCGGCAAAACACTCAACGCAGCACACGGCTTACGTTTTCGAGGAGCACGTTGTGCCTGAGACGGCTCGAGCTCGTATGATGTGGTTGTGGGTACAATAACTATGCTTGCTCTTGACTCTTGGAGTCGACCATCACGACTCATGGGTCTCTCAAACGTGCAGTGAGATTTTATGCAACATAGGCTGCGTCCTTGCAGCTACATGGGAGAGCTTGGGTGGACACACCAGTCAGACCCTGTAGGCCACAGCAGATTCTTTCGCTTGTAGGCCTCTGATGCGCTGCGCGCTTTTCTTCTAAGGTTAGAGGAAAGGTGGTCAAGAAGAGTCTTCTACACGACACGTGCGCTTGCTCCGTTTATACGTGGGACGAGTGCTCCGTATTCAAGGTTTGAACAAGTGCATGCAACCATGACTTCCAAGGTTTTGTGCAACAATCCGCGCCTGCTCGTTCGGCGCAGCTCGCAAGCCGTTGAGAGCGAAGCCTGATTTGACACAGCTTTGGCGCACCAGTTTTGTGCCTTTCCCCTCTTCTGCTGTGTGATCAAGTGTGACGCAAGCAAAGGCCGCTTAATAGGCTTGCTCGAGTGCTTCGTCCCGCTGCAAGCGGCGAAATGAAGGGATCGGGTCAGCTATCTTCCAGCGCCAAACGAATTCAGAAGGAGCTGGCCGAAATAAGTCTAGACCCTCCCTGCAATTGCTCAGCTGGTCCTAAGGGCGACAACGTATATGAATGGGTCTCTACAATCATGGGACCTTCGAGTACGCGTGCCCTTCCAACAGTGCCTCCCATATTACTGCAAGTTGAAGCTCAAGCACACAACTCTGTTTGCTGTAGGCTCACCTTATCAGGCTGGAGTTTTCTTCCTTGATATTCACTTCCCAGCAGACTATCCCTTCAAGCCACCGAAGGTATGCTGATCAGTCAAGTCAGTGAGTTTGCCTGTTTGGTGTGTCTCTTACACTCTGACATCGTGATGTCATGACCTGCAGGTGACATTCCGGACACGCATATATCACTGCAACATCAACAGCAGTGGTCAGATCTGCCTAGACATCTTGAAGGATCAGTGGAGTCCTGCTCTCACAGTTTCAAAGGTCCTGCTGTCAGTGTGCTCCCTGCTGACAGACCCAAATCCTTGTGAGTAGACGACAGGATTGTTGGTGCTTTGCTAAACACTGATTAGTGTGGGTCAACGTTTGCCGCCTGCAATCGTAAAATGTATGTTGATGCAGCAGCCTCCATGCCAAGCAGCTAAAGATTCCCAATGTCTGCTGCAGCTGATCCACTAGTAGGAAGTATAGCTCAGCAGCTGTTGACAGACAGAGAAGGGCATGACAAAACAGCTTCAGAATGGACACGCCGTTATGCGCAGGGTTGAAAATGTCTCTGCCTGACTCTGCTTTACTGTCAAACGAATTTTGAGGCTCACTCCTGCTTTTGTGTCCCCAAAACTGTTTGCAAAAGCTTTTACTACTCAAGATATTCAGCCATCTGCCATGCTGTGTATACACAATGTCTCTCCCTTCTGCTTTTTGAGCACTTTGTTGTGACTGATCTAGCTGCAGTTCCCTGGGCTATGTCAGCTATACTAGAGAGTAGTGCTCACAGGTCAAAAGTTTGTGTCATGCTTGCAGTCATAACTGATGATGCACATGGGCACCGGCTTTTACTGTGGGTGCTCTGGTGTCCTCATAGTCTCCCTGTATTATGGATTGTCCCCAAGCAATGGACCAGTTTCGTAGTGAAACAGCTTGATGCGATGGATTTACCATAGTATTGACTGCAGGGACAATATGGCAGTGCATCCTAGGCACACGTGTCTGCTGCTGACGCTCTATGCCATAGCTCTTGTATCATGCTTCCTGGGTAGATTGGATCTCAGATACACTTTCCCAAGGATACACTAATTTGCAGAGCTTGGTAAAATGCCTGGATCATAGAGGTGTTGCACCAGATACACTATGCAGTCAAGCAAGGCTGTGTTACGC